>Ga0315904_10000610_pt1 | contig 56767 bp, 36 predicted proteins | sample LakEriMetagenome_6_FD_203529 | JGI IMG/M metagenome (GOLD analysis project Ga0315904, IMG submission 203529) | Freshwater fungal communities from buoy surface, Lake Erie, Ohio, United States - Buoy 12 MA120 | ecosystem: Environmental > Aquatic > Freshwater > Lake | place: USA: Lake Erie, Ohio...
GTAGACGCGGATGCCGGTGTTGCCGGACGCGTCCGGTTCGCGCCATCCTGCGGCGATTTCCGGCTGGCCATCATTGTCGAGGTCGGCGCAGGCGAGGGCGTGGCCTTGATTGAAGCCGGTTTCGATGACATGGCGGTGCCATGCGCGGGTGGCGGGATTGCGGAGGAAGACCGAGACCATGGGGCCGTGGAAGGGTTCGACTGTGGCGAAGGAGTTTTCGGTCAGGTAGCGGACCTCGCCTGAGCCGCCGAATGGCTGCGGGGCCTTGGGGAATTCGAGGGCCGGGGTCGAGGTGAGCCAGCCCTTGCCGTCCGGTCTGGCGGTGACAAAGCCTTCCTTTCCGGCGATGATGATTTCCTCCGATCCGTCCGGGAGGGTGCGGGCATCGAGGTTGTGGGTGATGTGGAGGGAAGCGTCGACGAGGGTAGTGGACCAGTCGGCTGGGTCCGCGGGATTTTTGCCGGGGACATGGGCCTGGATGCGGACTGGTTGGCCGTTCCCATTGGTGTTGCCGCGTCCGTGGAGCGGGGCGACGACGAGGGCATGGCTGGCCGAGCCCGTGCGGACCCAGCGCATGCGGTGCACGGTGGGGTCGTGCGGCAGGGCGACCGGTTTCCATGGCTGTCCGGCAGCGGAGGGACGGGCGAGGAAGAAAACGGCCCCGCTTTCACGGTCGTTGCTCGTTTCGCCCGGATTCCACTGGGCACCGACGGCGATCTCCGCGCGGCCATCGCCATCGATGTCGCGGGCGGCGACGCAGACGTGGTCGCGCGCGGTGAGGTTTTCCGCGATGACTTCCTTTTTCCACTCCGGGTTGTGGTACCATGCGATCTGGCGGGCGTCGCAGACGACGATGTCCTCCTTGCCATCGCCATCCATGTCGGCCGTGGCCAGTCCGTAGCCGATGGCGATGCGGTCGTCGATGGTCTGGGCGCGGAACTGGGGGGCGGCCGCGGCCGGAAGGGCGAGAGAGGCGAGAGCGATCGTGCGCAGCATGTGGATACGGATGGCGTCGGCAGCTTTGCTGAAAAGGCAGCAGAGCCCCCCGCGTTTCCGTAGAGCCCCCCTGAATTTTCGATGAAACTGCCGCGCAATGTCAGCCAGATCCTTGCCGCCCTGCTGGCAGCAATGGCGTCAGGGTGCAGCGAACGAAGTGTCAGCGCCCTCGATGGTGTCACCGACCTGCTGAGTGCCGAGATCCGGAGAGTCGATGGTCAATTGCTGGAACTGCGGGCGCAACTCACGGGACTGCCCGACATTTCACCGAATCTGCAGACCGGTCATCTCGGGTATCATGGCAAGCCGTTCACGCCGCAGGGCGACCGCCCGGCTTCGCTGCCCGACACGCGGTCCATCCGGCTTGATCTGGGGAGTGCGCAGTCGATTGATGCGGTGGTCCTTGTGGCGGTGGATTACACTGCGGGGAATTCGGCGGGTCCGGGCTATGGATTTCCCGTGCGGTTCCGGGTGGAGGCGGCTGACGACCCAGGATTCGAGGATGCGAAGGTACTGGTCGACCACAGTGCGGCGGATTTTCCGAATCCGCGGAGGTTTCCCGTCGTGATTCCTGCCGAGGGTGTGATCGCGCGCTATGTGCGGCTTACGGCGACCGGCCTGTGGTCGCAGGGGGGGCGGTCGCTGCTGGCGATGGGCGAGATCATGGTGCTGCAGGGCGTGCGGAATCTGGCTGCCGATCTTCCGGTTTCGGCGATCCGGGTGAGTGACAGCGATGATGCACCGCCCGTCTGGGACCGGAGGTGGCTCGTGGACGGGCATAGTGTCATCGGGGCCCCGCAGGGAACGCATCCAGCCCCGACCGAAGGCTTTCAGAGCATGCCCGCAAAGCAGTCCGAGGAAACGCGCTGGCTCCAGCTTGATCTGGGCAGTGAAGTCCCGGTGCATGAAATCCGGCTTTATCCGGCGCGGGCTGGCGAGTACCCAGCCCGGCGCGGCTTCGGATTCCCCCTGCGGTTTCAGGTGCAGTTGTCCGGCGACCCCGCCTTTACGACTGCCGAATCGGCGGCTGATTTCCGCGACAGCGACTTCTTCAATCCGCATGAGAACATGGTGACCCTGAGGGTTCCTGGGACAAAGGCCCGCTACGTGCGTGTTTCGGCGCAGGGCTTGAGCGAGCGGCTCGACGATTACGTCTTTGCACTGTCCGAGATCGAAGTCTTCAGCGGGCAGCAGAACATGGCGGCGGCAGCCGTGGTGACCGCCAGTGATTCCCGCGAGAGCGGTATCTGGTCGACCCGTTATGTGACCGATGGATTCACGAGTCTGCGGAATGTCATGACCTGGCCTGAGTACCTGAGCGGGCTGAACCGCCGGCGGGAGATCGAGGCCGAGATCCGGAGGCTGGGCGGCGAGCGCCGTGCGGTGGCCGAGCGGGTGCTGCGGACCCTTGGTCGCGCGCTGTCCGGCATTGCCGTGGCTGCCCTCGCCGCAACCGGACTCATCCTCTGGCGCAATGCTCGGACCCGGCGGCGCGATCTCGCCCTGCTGCGCCAGCGCCTCGCGCGGGACATTCACGACGAAATCGGCAGCGGCCTCGGGACGATTTCTCTGATCAGTCAGATGAACGGAGGGCTGGGGGCGCATGCCGAGCCAGCGAGGCTCGATTTTCAGGAAATTCACCGGATTTCACGGGAAGTGACCGAGAGCCTGCGCGACATTGTCTGGCTGATCCGGCCCGAAACGCATACGGTGGGCGATCTCGCCAAACGGCTCGAGGAAACGTCGGCGTCGATGCTGGCAGGGATTGAGTATGAATTCGTGACCGAGCCCCAGACCGCCGGCCGCGAACTGCCCCTTGAGCACAAGCGTCAGGTCCTCATGCTCTTCAAGGAAGCCCTGCATAACATCATCCGTCACAGCGGGGCCACCCGGGCCGGTGTCCGGGTCGGCGGTGATGAAAAGTGGTTCAGCCTGACCGTATCCGACAATGGCTGCGGGTTCGATCCGACGGTCGAGCGGAGCGGGGCGGGGGTTACAGGAATGCGTCAGCGGGCCGAGACCCTTGGCGGCAGTTTCACGGTTGAGAGCAGTCCCGGGGCTGGCACGACCCTGACCTTGCGGGTCCCGTGGAAAGCTCCGCGAAAAAATGGTGCAGGACGGCCCGTTTAGTGGCAGTTCCCTACCGTATTTCCTCCCCTGATGAAAAAGAACGCTTCCGAGAATCCACCGGTGACCGTCTGGCTGGTTGAAGACTACGCCCCCTTCCGCAACACGGTCTCGAGGCTGCTCAATGCGACGACCGGATTGGCCTGCACGCATCTCTTTGCGACGGGAGAAGATGCCCTGAGGTCGCTCCAGACCCAGCCCAAGCCGAATGTGATCATGCTGGATGTAGGCCTGCCCGGGATGAATGGACTGGAATTGCTCGCGAAGGTGCGCGAGGTTTCGCCGGACACGCGCGTGGTCATTCTGACGGCCTTCGAGGACGAGGAGAAGATTTTCCGGGCGATCTGTTCCGGGGCATCGGGTTACCTGCTGAAGACAGCGACAGCGGATCAGATCACGGGAGCCATTGCCGAAGCCGTGGCGGGCGGTGCGCCCATGACGCCGTCCATTGCCAAGCGTGTCCTTGAAATGTTCAGCCGCATGGCTCCCGCGAAGACGGATTACGGCTTGAGCGACCGGGAGAAAATGGTGCTCGAGAAAATGGTGAATGGCCTGACCAAGAAGGAAATTGCGGCCGTGCTCGACATGAATTTCCACACGGTCGATGCCGCACTGCGGAGCATTTATTCGAAGCTTGAAGTGAACACGCGGACCGGGGCGGTGGCCAAGGCGCTCAAGGAAAAGCTCGTCTGAGGATCCGCGGGACCAGGCACCGGTCGGACGGAAACTGCCGGTCATGGAAACGGGGCAACTCATGGATTATTCGGACCGCCTGCCGGCGGTGGCGGTGCGGGAATGGCGTCAGGGTTTGCGTTCGAGGGTGTTTGTGGGCCCGTTCATGGCGCTGCAGGGCGGTCTGTTTCTGCTGACGACTTTTCAGCTGAATGAACCACGCTCGGCTGGGGTGGCGGGCATGTACTGGCTGACGGTGCTCACGGTGCTGGTGGTGGTGCTGCCGCTGCGCAGTCTGGGGGCCCTCAGCGAAGAACGGGAGGGCAGCACCATGGATGTGCTCGTCCTCACCAATCTGGACGGCTGGAGCATTGTGTCGGGTAAGTGGCTGGCAACGGCCTCGATGATTCTGCTGGCTGCGGTTTCCGTGCTGCCCACTATCCTGCTGCGCTGGCTCGTGGGTGGCTGGTCACCCCTTGACGGGCTGGCTGGACTGGGGGCTGCCGTCCTCATGGGTTGGGGCATGGCCGGCCTGCTGACCCTCATTTCATGGCTGCGGCCGACCCTTCTGCGCATGGCCGTGGCCGTGATTCTCCTGCTGTGGGTCTTCGTGTGGGGTGTGGTTGGTCTCTGCGCCGAACTCGCCAGTGGAAACGTGGCCTCCGTTGCCATGGGCATGGGCCTCGGGGGAATCGTGTGGCCACGGATCACCGTCCTGCTGGCAGCCGGGTGGTGCGGACTGCTCGCCGCCGCGTACCCACTGTCGGCCGGACTGCCCGTCAATCCCCGCCTGCGGCAATGGGTCGTCCTCGGCTGGGGACTGCTGTCCTCTGTGGGCCTGCTCTGGAGCGATCAGAAGGAACTGTGGATGGGACTCGTGCTGCCCTGCGCCGCCGTGGTCGCCGTTGCCGGACTCGTCACCATGGGTAACTCGCGCAACGGGGACGCCGCCGCCAGCCGCGCCGTGTCGTGGTCCACTGGCTGGGCCATGATTCCCGTCGGACTCTCCCTCGGCTGGGTTCTCCGGGAAAACAGCCTTCTGCAGGAAGCATGGATCGCCATGCTCCAGGTCGTTGGTTTCGGTATCGCCCTCATCGTGCGCGGTCGGCCACGCCGCCAACCCGCATCTGCCTGATTCCGGCACCCTTTTCATGGCGACCCCGATAAGTGGACAGACCTTTTGTTCCGCGTCGCATCCAGGTGACATGACCGGCATCGGGGGCTGCCGACAATTTGCCGATACCATCGTCCACGGATTCGGCCTGACGCAGCAATACATATTCGGTCCGTCCACCAGACCCAGCGGGTCCCGGCTGATGAATGTTCCCGTCTCCATGTCCCGGTAGCGGAACCCCTCGTTGAGCAGGCCCTTCGGGTTTTCTTCCGTGGGACGCCCGGCTGCGAAGGTGGCTTGAAGCACCGGGCTTTACTTTGGCGGGTCTGGATCCTTGAGCGGTTCGCCGGTGATGGGGTGACCGCCGCGGAGGATCCAGCCGCGTTCGATGAATTCGGCGATTTCGACTTCGCGTGGGCTACTGGAGTTTTCGGGGTAGCGGAGATTTACGATGGCGAGGCATTCGAGGGTAGGCCGGGGGCCGCTGCCGGGGACGAGGAGGGCTTGCTGGATGAGGACGTCGGCTGGGCTGTTTCTGGCGGCGTAGCCGGAGAGGATGTGGCCACCGGAGCCGTCATTGAGCTGGTAGCTTTCCCACTGGGTGCGGTCCGGGAAGTCGTTGCCGTACGAAATGGTATCCGGGCTGCGGCGGATGACGACGCGCATGACGACAGGCTGGCGGGGCTGTTTTGCCATGAAGTCGGGCCATGGCATTTCGCCGTAGGCCGCGAAGCTTTCCCAGTCGATGCGGAAGCCATCGCTGGTTTGTTCTGCGGCGACGAGGACATTGCTGAAGTCTTCGAGGGGGATGCGGGCGACGGCGAAGCGGCCCATGGGTGTGATGGGGACGTCCGCGGGAGCGACGGTGCGGGGGGCCATGGGTTTCCATGGCTGCTCCGCGGAGTAGAACCTGCGGATGGCAGGTTCGACGCGTGGGCGGTCGCGCAGGAACGGGAGGGCGGCGTCGACGTCCGGGGCTGTGAGGAACTGGCGGATGGTGCGGAGGAGTTCCGGCGCGTAGGTTTCCTCGGGAACGACCTCGAGTCCGGCGGGGCGGTCCGGCAGGATGGCGATGGAAGATGGCGGCGGCGTGCTCAGGGATTTCCATGCGAACCATGCGACGGCACCGGTGAGGCCAGCGATGCCGATGCCGGAGGCGGTGAGGAGCCAGCGGGGCGTGCCCCCGGACGAAGATGATGTCTCTGGATTGTCGAAGGTATCGCGCTGGCGGTGGTGCTTGCGGGGCTGGCGTCCGGCGCGTTCCTTGGCCTTGCGGAGTTCGCGCAGGTGCTCGCGTGCGAGGTCGGGCATTTCCTCCGGCCCTTCCTGAAGGGAACGGGTGGTCTGGACCGAACCAATGGCTGGCGGGGGAGGCTTCGTTGCGGCCGGGCCGGTGGGGTCGCTGTCTGCAGGGGTGGCTGCTGCTCTCGGCGCAGGGGTCGGGACCGGTTCAGGGGATGCGGCCGTCGGCTGGCGCGTAGAGGGACTGGGAAGCGTGGAGGGAGCGAATTCCGGGGATAAGGGATCCGACTGACGGCCGGCTGGCAGGATGGCGCGGCCGGAAGAAGCTTCCCGTTCCGCGAGGATGCCGGCTGCGCCTGGTTGGTTTTCGTGGGGGGCGGTGACCTTGGTGCGGCAGAGCGTGCAGATCACGGGGCGTCCGGCCATGCCGCGCGAAATGCGGATGGGCTCGCGGCAGCCGCGGCAGAAGAAGGCAATCCATGGGTTGGAGTCCATGTGTCAGAATGATGAGGCGAGCATGAGGCAGCCTGCGGGGTCCTGCAATCTCAATCGGGTGGGCCTGTCAGGCATCGAGGGCGTCGATGACGGATTTGGCGTGGATGAGGAGGATGCCCGTGATGTCGTCGGCGCTTTCCTCGCGTTCCAGTTCTCCCTGCATGATGTCGCTGATCATGGCGCTGAAGAGGGGCCACTGGCGGTAATCGCGGGTGAAGGAAGTGGCGGCATCGAGGAGTGGTTTGTCGGCGGCTCCTTCCAGCCATGAGGCGTCGCGCTGATTGCGGGCGAGGGTGGCTTCGGCGACAACCGAACTGACGGCGTGGCGGGAACGTCCAGCCTTGCGGAAGGCGAGCCATGCCCACACGCCGTAGAGGAGGAGGAAGCCACGGTCGTCGATGGCATTGATCTGTTCCTCGGCGGCTCCGAGGATTTCAGCGAGGTGGGGTTGTTCGCGGACGAATTCGTCCACGAGTTCCCCGGCGTGTTCTTCCGTGGTATTGTAGAGTTCGTTCCATGCGTCCTCGGCAGCGGAAGGGGAGACAGTCTGCATGGATGGCGGCGGCTTGGTGCTTCAGCGGGTGACGCCGCGCGGGCTGGTGCGGATGAAATCGATGAGGTGCTGCACGGGCGCGCTCGCGGCGAGGGGGCCGGCGGAGAGTTCCGCAAGGGCGTCGCTTGTATTGTTCGGCCGCATGAAGATGACCTTGTAGGCTTCCTTGAGGGCGCGGATTTCCTCTTCTGGAAAGCCGTGGCGCTGGAGTCCGACGAGGTTGACGCCGCGGGTTTCCGCGGGATTGCCATCGGCGATCATGAACGGGGCGACGTCCTTGACGATCTTCGAGCATCCTCCTGTGATGCCATGGCGGCCGATGCGGCAGAACTGGTGGACGGCCGTGAGCCCACCGAGGATGGCATGGTCTTCGACCGTGACATGTCCCGCGAGGGTACCATTGTTCGAGAAGATGACGTGGTCGCCCACGATGCAGTCGTGCGCGATGTGGCAGTAGGCGAGGAAATTGCCGTGGCTGCCGATGATCGTTTTTTCGCCCGGGAGGGTGCCGCGGTTCACCGTGCAGAATTCGCGGAAGACATTGTCACTGCCGACTTCGAGGAAGGTGGGTTCGCCCTGGTACTTGAGGTCCTGTGTCTGCTGGCCGATCGAGCAGAACGAGAAGAAGCGGTTGCGCGGGCCGATGCGGGATGGGCCCATGAGGGTGACGTGGTGCTGGAGCCAGCAATCGCTGCCGACGACCACGCCGTCGCCGATCACGCAGTAGGGCCCGATTTCGGTGCCGCTGCCGATTTCGGCTTTCGGGGAGATGATGGCGGTGGGGTGGATGGCTGGCATGAGAACGCGAAGAGTCCGTAGGCGGATCGCGGACGTCCGCAACCCGCGAAAGCCAGGCCGGGGATTCCTTGTGGACGGCGTGGATCGGCCGTGGAAGATCCCGCCATGGGGCAGCCCCGCGTGATCTTTCATCTCGATATGGACGCCTTCTACGCGTCCGTGGAACAGCGGGATCGTCCGGAATGGCAGGGGAAACCCGTCATTGTGGGGTCGCCGCCCGACCGGCGTGGGGTCGTCTGTGCAGCCAGTTACGAGGCCCGGGCATTCGGGGTGCGCTCGGCCATGCCCAGTGTCACGGCCGGACGGCTCTGCCCGCAGGGAGTTTTCGTGCGGCCCCGCATGGACGTCTACCGGGAGGAAAGCCGCGCCATCATGGCCATTGTGCGCGAGACGGCCGGCGAACTCATCGAACAGGTTTCCGTAGACGAAGCGTATATTGATGTGAGCGGGCGGATTGATCCTGCGGAATCCGCCGACGCTTTCCTCCATAGTGCCGAACCCCTTGCGCGGGCCATCAAGGCGGTGGTGCGGCGCGAGCGCGGGCTCACGGCGACGATTGGAATCGGCCCGAACAAGCTGACTGCGAAGATTGCCTCGTCGTCGTTCAAGCCCGATGGGCTCACGGTGGTGACGGAGAGCGGGAAGGCCGCCTTTCTGCGTCCGCTGCCGGCCGGAGCGATTCATGGGGTGGGGAAAGTGACGGAAGAAGCGCTGCGGCGGGCCGGCTTGCTGACGGTGGCCGACATTCAGGATTGCAGGGATGATCTGCGCACGGTGGTGGGATCGTGGTGGCCCGAACTGCGGAGAATGGCGCATGGCGAAGACGACCGGCCGCTCGATTTCTCCGATGAGGTGCGCAGCATCAGCAGCGAGAATACCTTTGGCAGAGACACCATCGACCGGGCCCTGCTGCGGTCGTGTCTGCGTGAACAGGCGGCGGAAATTGCCGGGAAGCTGCGGAAGCGCAATCTCGGGGCGTCGACCGTGCAGGTCAAAGTGCGCTACAGCGATTTCACGACCCTCACGCGGCAGTACAGTCTCGAGGAACCCATCGAGGATGAGAAGGTAATCTATCGGCTGGCCTGCTGGCTGCTGGCGCGTGACCGGCTGGTGCTGCGTCCCCTGCGGTTGCTGGGCGTCGGTGTTTCCAGCCTGCGGGAAATGCGGGTGCGTCAGCTCCTCCTGCCGCTCGACGGGGGACGGGCGGAGGCGGGACAATGAACGTGGTGGATTCAGCCCGCTGCCCGGCGCAGGCGGTCGTGGGCCTGCTCCGTCGTGATACCCGTGACGCGGAGCAGTTTGAGTCGGCCGCTCTGGCCACGCAGAATGGCAATGGCCGAGGCGGGCACGCCGAGAAGCGAAGCAAGGAAGCGGACGACGGCGTCATTGGCCTTTCCATCGACCGGCGGAGCTGCAATGCGGAGGCGCCATGTGCAGCCGTCGTCCATCAGTCCGGCACAGGCGTCCCGGCTCGCCGACGGCACCACTTTCACTGCGATCGAGCAGTCAGGAATCTTCGGCATTGTGCGCAGCCGTGATTGCCTCGGCGGCCTTGCGGGTGAGGTCGCTTCCGTTTCCGCTGATGGGAATCTCCGTCCAGACCATGCCATCGGCTTCGCGGGCAAAGAAGGTCTGGCGCACCTTCGGCGCGAGGCTGGCAGCGGTCGATGTCGAAAGTCCGATGAGGAGGGATCCTGAATTGACCGTGAGGACCGGGCGATCCGCGGTGGGGTCGTCAAGATTGGCCGGAGCGAGGGCTCGTTCGTGACGGGCATTGATGATGACCTTCAAGGCCGGTCCGCAGATCAGTTCGGTCCCCTTCGTATCAAGGAAGTAGCCATTGTTCTCGCCCGTGCCGCCGGAACGGAAGCGGATTTGCCCGCCCGTGATGCGCGGCTGCACAAGGGGCAGACCGCCGGTGGCCAGTTCCAGCGCCCGGAAAATCGGCAGGGCATGCAGCGCCCCGGAAAGCGGCGTCAGTTCCGCCGTGGTCATGATGCCCTCCGACCGGTTCGTCGATCCCTTGAAGGTCACCGTCCCGGTGCAGACGGCTTCGCCGAAATCGGCGAACGGCTTCGGCAGAAAGTCATCGATCCTGATCTCCGTCAGGGTGGCAGTGGCGGCAATGTCCGGAATTTCACCGAAGGAAATCGATCCTTCGAGGGTGCCGGAGCCACCCGACGGGGGCGTCAGTTCCGCCTTCTGCAGAATGGCTCGCCCGTCCGCCATCTGCAGGGACGCATTGGCAATCTTCAGTCCATCAAGCCAGCCGAGTCCGAACATGCCGCTGCGGGCCGTGAGGTCCCAGCCTTGCGCGGTGCGCTGCGCAAAGGCCACCGCACTGGTCAGGTGACCCGCCGTCGCCGGGTTCGTGCCCCAGTTCAGATTGAGACTGCCCGTCGAAAAACGGTCGAAGCTCAGGTAGCGGTAGTCCGGCGATACCCCGAACCCAGCCGTCATGAGGGCAGCACCGTCGCCAAGCGACGCCGACTTTGGTGGGCCCGCCGGCTTGCTGGCCCCACCCGACCGCAGCTGCGCCGTCACGGAAAAGGCGGAAAGCGACGGGAATTTCCATTTCTGACGGAAGAATCCCGCTGGGCCAAGCGACGCCGTCAGTTTCTCCGCCTTGATCTCGGAAAACGGGGCACTGGGCCCGCCGGGTCCAGCGACTTCCTTGATCCGTAGTTCGCCGCTGAGGTCGATACTTGCTCCACTGGTCTCTACCTGAGGACTCGCCAGCCAGGCGCCCACTTGTTCCTCCATCTCCTTGTTGAACGATTCGCCACCAAGGTGGGATCGCAGCAGCAGCGTATACGCAGCCAGCGGAAGTACCAGAAATCCGAGAATCCGCAGCAGCCAGCCCCGCACCGCATCCATCCCATGCGCCCCACCCCCCGGCAGAAAAATCGAACTGCGCGACCGCTTCAGAAAATCCTGCTGAGCGGCCCATTCATTCATGACCTGGTTGTAGCTCTTGTCCTTGGGATCGCGTTTCATGCCATGGGTACTGCGGGCGGGGTGGAAACCGGACACTTAGCGATCTAGTATTCTATTTGCCAGAAAAAACCGTGCGCGTACACGGGCCGTGGCCCAAGGCCGGGTGCCATACCAGAGAGGGCAACGCCCGCGGATTTCACATGAAGGCCGGAACACGAGGGCCCATCGACCTGTCTTCCGGCGGATCGGGAGGGTTCGCGCCATAGATCGAGGCGTCCGGCGGATCAGGAGGGCCAAGGGCCCGGAGTTATACCAGCCTGGGCCAACGGCCCAGGTATCCGGATTGAGTCATTTCCGAAGGGCTGAAGGCCCGTCCCAATGATCGAGGCGTCCGGCGGAAGATGAGGATGGGGCGGGCCTACAGCCCTGCGCGGTGGTGAATGGCCTCAACCTGGGCCGCTGGCCCAGGCTGGTATAGGGCGCGCCGTCGGTGCTCGTACAAGGCCGGAACACGAGGGCCCGCCCATCGACCTGTCTTCCGGCGGATCGGGAGGGTTCGCGCCATAGATCGAGGCGTCCGGCGGATCAGGAGGGCCAAAGGCCCGGGGTCATACCAGCCTGGGCCAACGGCCCAGGTATCCGGATTGAGTCATTTCCGGAGGGCTGAAGGCCCGCACCATAGATCGAGGCGTCCGGCGGATCAGGAGGGCCAAGGGCCCGGAGGGACACTCGCATGTCGCCTTGCCCCTGGAGTCCGTGACTCAATCCCAGACATGGCGTTCATCGTATGCGATACCGTATTTCGTGAGGAAAGCACGGTATTCCTCCTGGAACGTGCGGGTCCGGTGGTGTTCTTCCTGGCTGTCGATGTAGTGGAGGAGAGAAGGAAGGTCTGAAGGCCCGACGGAAAAGGCACCGTAGCCTCGTTGCCATGCAAAGGAGGCCAATGCCGGTGATTGATCCTTGAGCCATCTGGAGGACGCGGTTTTCAGCTCCGAGACGAGTTGCGCCATGGTGATGGTCCGAGAAAGCCGGACAGCCAGATGGATATGATCCGCCATGCCGCCGACGCGGAAGCATTCGCAATCCATGTTGCGGACGACCGTCGCGAGATAGGCGTACAGGGGCGCGCGGATGGTGATGTCGAGTATGGGATCACGGTCTTTCGTACTGAAGACGACGTGCGTGAGAAGGTAGGAAAGCGATTGAGGCATGGATCGTTGGGATGGGGCGGGCCTACAGCCCTGCGCGGTGGTGGATGGCATCAACCTGGGCCGCTGGCCCAGGCTGGTATAGGGCGCGCCGATGGCGCTCGTACAAGGCCGGAACACGAGGGCCAGAGGCTTTGCCCATCGACCTGTCGTCCGGCGGATCGGGAGGGTTCGCGCCATAGATCGAGGCGTCCGGCGGATCAGGAGGGCCAAGGGCCCGGAGTTATACCAGCCTGGGCCAACGGCCCAGGTATCCGGATTGAGTCATTTCCGAAGGGCTGAAGGCCCGTCCCAATGATCGAGGCGTCCGGCGGAAGATGAGGATGGGGCGGGCCTACAGCCCTGCGCGGTGGTGGATGGCATCAACCTGGGCCGCTGGCCCAGGCTGGTATGGGGCGCGCCGATGGCGCTCGTACAAGGCCGGAACACGAGGGCCCATCGACCTGTCTTCCGGCGGATCGGGAGGGTTCGCGCCATAGATCGAGGCGTCCGGCGGATCAGGAGGGCCAAGGGCCCGGAGTTATACCAGCCTGGGCCAACGGCCCAGGTATCCGGATTGAGTCATTTCCGAAGGGCTGAAGGCCCGTCCCATTGCTGTCGTGACTTCGGGGGGGTGGGCAAAAAAACGCTGGATTCCTCCAGGGGAAGCGGGGCAGACTCGTGATAACTGATATGCGGTACTTTTTCTGCCTTTTGATTGCGGTTCTGACCAGTCTTTCCATGAATGCACGAGCTGACAACATTGCGGAGCGGCGGCAGGAGGCGAAAAAGCTGATGGATGATGGGAACTGGAAAGAGGCGCTTGAGGTGCTGCAGGCGATTCTGCCGCTGGCTGAGCATCGGGGTGAACCGCTGGCCGAGGATCTGCGTCATGCGGTGACGTGTGTGCAGCAATTGAACCGCTGGGAGGCGTGGGATGCGGTCGTTGAGGAAACCGTGGTTGCTCATGGGGGCGACTGGCAATTGCTGGCGGCGGCGGCTTCGCTTTTTGAAGGCACGCAGTCGTGGGGAACCGTGGTGAGCGGGGAATTCCGGCGGGGGCAGCGTGCTGGCGGGAAGTTTGTGAATTGCGGGGCGCGCGACCGGGTGCGTTCGCTGCAGCTGATGGCGCAGGCGCTGCCGCTGGTGGGGGCGGGGGAGGTGAGTCCGGCGCAGCGGGCCGACTTCTTCGGTGCATTTGCGAGGCAGATGCTTGCTGAGGAAGGCTGGGCGCTGCAATCGCTGACCGACCTTGCGAAGCTTCCGGATTACGAGGAAATGCAGCGCGGGCGTGGCCGATTCGGGATGCCTGGGCGGAGTGGTCGGGGTGCACCGGTTGATGAGAAAGGCGATCCTGTGCTGCATCGGGTTCCGGAATCGTGGGAGAAGGCGGTGAGCGATGGGGAACGGATGCGCTGGCTGCTTGGAGAGATGGCGCGGCAGAGTCCCCGTGCGGCGGTGCGGGCCGACGAGATCCTTGCTGGTTTTCTGGCGTCGCAATTCGATGTGCGGACGATGGCCGACTCCTGGCGTCCGGCGGGGGACGACGACGAAGCGCGGCGCAGCGGCATACTGGCCCTGCACACGCTCAAGGACAATGAAACCGTGGCGCGGTTGGCCACCGGCGTGAAGCGCTTCACCTTGCCTGCGGAATTCAGCTATGTGGAAATCACCGACCGGATCTTCCGGAATCCGGTGGATGCCGGCCTTGCGGTTTCCGCGACGGGGACGATGGCGGGCTTTCTGCTCGACCGCCGTCAGTACGACCGGGCGGCCTCCATTTTCCGCAATGCGATCGACCGTCTTGGTGGTTCGGCTGGGAAGGATCAGGTGAAGTCATGGCAGGCGCAGCTTGATCAGATTGTGAAGCCGTGGGGACGTTTTGATGGATCGCAGATGCGTCCTGCGGGCACGGGAGCGAAGCTGGGTTATGTTTTCCGGAATGGTGGCAAGGTGGCGCTGACGGCGCGTGCGGTGAAGGTCCGGGAATTGCTTGATGACACGCGGAAGTGGCTCGCGGACAACCCGGCCGACCTTGACTGGGGCCGCCTCGACATTGGGAGCATCGGCTACCGGATTGCCGAGGAGAACATGAAGAAGTATCTGGGTGCGGAAGTGGCGAAGTGGGAAGTGCCCCTTGAGCCGAGGCCGCAGCACTGGGACCGGCGCACCGAGATCACCACGCCGCTGCAGACCCCCGGAGCGTATTTCGTGGAAGCCGTCATCGAGGGCGGGAACCGCGTCGGCTGCATTGTCTGGCTCACCGATACGGCCATCGTGCACAAGCAGGGCATTGATGAACAGCAGTACTACGTGACCGATGCCGTGAGCGGCACTCCCGTTGGCAAGGCCACCCTCGATTTCTTCGGCTACCGGGTGGAACCGCTTCAGAAGGCAGGCCGTCGGCAGTTCAATGTGCAGACGCGACGCTTCGCCGAATTCACCGACGGGAGTGGTCAGTTCTTCGGCAATGCCGATCAATTCGGGAAGGACATGCAGTGGCTCGTGACGGCGACGACGCCGGACGGACGCTTTGCGCACTTTGGATTCAGCGCTGTGTGGTTTGCCGGGAAGGATCAGCAGGAATGGAATCAGCGGAAGATCATCACGGTGACCGACCGACCCGTCTACCGGCCTGGTCAGACCGTGCAGTGGAAGGCGTGGGCCCGGTTGGTGCGTTACGACGAACCCGAGGACCGATCGCAGTATGGCGGTGCGAAGTTCACGGTCGCTCTGCTCAATCCCCGTGGCGAAACGGTTTTCGAGAAGGAGATGACCGCCGATGCCTTTGGTGGAATGGGGGAATCGTTTGTGCTCGATGCTGCTGCGGTCCTTGGGGTTTATCGTCTCCAGTGCAGGCATCCTGATGGATTCGAGCAGGACGGCAGTTTCCGCGTCGAGGAATACCGGAAGCCGGAATTTGAAGTGAAGGTCGATGCGCCGGCGGAGCCGGTGGCACTGGGCGACAAGGTGGAAGCCACGGTGAGTGCGGCGTATTTCTTCGGGGCCCCGGTGACGGAGGCGACGGTGAAGTACAAGGTGCTGCGGAGTGCGCATGACTCGCGCTGGTATCCGGTGCGGCCATGGGATTGGTTTTACGGCTCTGGCTACTGGTGGTTTGGCTATGATTACGATTGGTATCCCGGCTTCCGCACATGGGGATGCCGTCCGCCGCTCTGGTGGTGGTGGCCGCAGCAGCAGGACCCGCCCGAAGTTGTCATGGAAAGCGAGGGCCGCATCGGTCCCGATGGCAAACTCCAAGTCGTCATCGACACCGCCACCGCCAAAGAACTGCACGGCGACGAAGACCATCGCTACGAAATCTCCATCGAAGTCACCGACGCCAGCCGCCGCACCATTCTTGGCAATGGTCAGATCCTTGTGGCACGGCAGCCCTTCTCCGTGGTCGCATGGACGGACCGCGGGCATTACGAAACCGGGCAGCCCATCGAGGTCGGTATGCGCGCCTTTTCGATCGATCAGAAGGGAGTGAAGGGCACGGGCCGCGTCGCTTTGCTCAAGCTCAGCTATAATGAAAAAGGCGAGCCGCAGGAACGCGAGGTGGCGGCCCAGGACGTGATGACCAGCGACGATGGTTCGGTTTCCGTTCGTTTCAGTGCCAGCGAAGCCGGCCAATACCGGGTGGCGGCCAAAGTGAGCGACGCCCGTGGCCGGACGCAGGAAGGCGGGGTCTTTCTGGTGGTGCGCGGCGGTGGTCATGACGGACGCAACTACCGTTTTGCTGCCCTCGAGATTGTTCCCGAGAAGCCGGAGTACGCGCCGGGCGAGGAAGTGAAATTCCTTGTGAACAGCGAGCGCGAAGGCAGCACGGTCTACCTGTTCATCCGTCCGAGCGCTGGAATTGCTCCGCGCCCGCAGGTTCTGAGGCTCGATGGGAAGTCGACCGAATTGTCATTCCGCATCGAGACCGGCGACATGCCGAATGTTTTCCTCGAAGCCTTTTCAGTGCGCGATGGCGTCGTTCATTCAGCCATGCGGGAAATCGCAGTGCCGCCTGCGAAGCGTCTTCTGCAGATGGAAGTGAAGCCGGAAGCCGACCGCTACCAGCCACGGGGCCGAGCGAAGCTGCAGGTGACGCTGCGCGACAGTGACGGCCGTCCCTTCCGCGGAGTTTCGGTGCTGACGGTCTATGATAAGGCGCTCGAATACATTTCGGGTGGCAGCAATGTTCCGAAGATCGGGGAATACTTCTGGAAATGGCGGCGGCAGCACCACAGCGCGGCCGATTCCAGTCTGGGCACAGCCTTTCCGTCACTCAATCTGCCGCCGGATCAGCCGGGCTGGCAACCACTCGGATTCTTCGGCGGCGATGACGCAATTGTCCTTGGCGGCGGCATGATTCCCCGCGGCGGAGTGGCCAACCGCTTCAGTCGTGCTGGCGGAGGCCCGGTCGTCATGGCTGATGGCATGGCTGAATTCGGAACGGCAGCCCCGATGGCCGCGGCGGTCATGGATGCGGTCCCGGAGGCGAAGTTCTCGGCCGACTTCGGGGCCGGGAAACTCAAGGCGATGCCCGGCAAACCGGGATCGGCTGCGGCAGCCGGTGGCGAGGACGCGGCGGCTCCGGTCATGATCCGCAGCGAATTCGCCGACAGTGCCTACTGGACGAGTCAGATCGAAACCGATGCGGACGGGAAAGCGGTCGTTGAGGTGCCGCTGCCGGACAATCTGACGACATGGAAGGTGCGGTCGTGGGCCATGGCGCACGGCACGAGGGTTGGCGAAGCCGAGACGGAATTCGTGACAGGCAAGGACCTTCTGCTGCGCCTGCAGTCGCCCCGCTTCTTCACGGAAAAGGATGAGGTCACGCTGAGCGCGAACGTGCATAGCTACCTTGCGGCCGCGAAGGATGTGACGGTTTCGCTTGAACTCGATGGCGATGCCCTTGCCCTCATGCCGGGGGCGGAACCGCAGCAGATGGTCCGGCTCGAACCGGGCAGGGAAGTGCGCATCGACTGGCGCGTCCGTGCCCAGCGCGAGGGCAAGGCAGTTGTCCGCATGAAGGCGGTCACTGACGGGGCGAGCGACGCGGTCGAGCAATCGTTCCCGGTTCATGTGCATGGCCTGCTCAAGACGGAGAGCTGGAGTGCGGCGATCCGGCCGGAGGGCACGGAGGCAAAGATTGCCTTCACGGTTCCGGAGGCCCGCCGTCCGGATCAATCGCGTCTGGAAGTCCGTTATTCGCCCAGCCTTGCCACGGCCATGGTCGATGCCCTTCCGTACCTTGTGGACTATCCATACGGCTGCACGGAACAGACGCTCAATCGATTCGTGCCCGCTGTGATTGCCCGCAAGGCGCTCACGGATCTCGGCATCGATCTCGCTGCGGTCAAGGAAAAGCGCACGAATCTCAATGCGCAGCAGATTGGCGACCCGCAGCAGCGCGCGGCACAATGGAAGGACCAGCGCTGGGCCGAGCGCCATCCGGTTTTCGATGAGCGCGAGCACAGTCTCATTGCCAAAACCGGACTCGAACGCATCACATCGATGCAGAATGGCGACGGTGGCTGGGGATGGTTCAGTGGCGAGCGCGAGCAATCGTGGCCACACACCACCGCCATGGTCGTCCATGGTCTCCAGCAGGCGCAGGCAGCCGGCATGGCCATTGTCCCGGGAACCATGGATCGCGGCGTGGCATGGCTCAAGGCGCACGAGGAAAAGGAGGCCGGCCGCATTCAGCGCTGGAAAGAGAAGAATCCGCCTGACGATGCCAAGAAGGAAGCCGATGCGACCGATGCTCTGGTGCGCATGGTGCTGGCTGAAGCGGGTGTCCGCAGCGATGCCATGGTGGGCTTCCTGTACCGCGACCGCAATGCCCTTCCGGTCTATGCGAAGGTGCTCACCGCCCTCGCCATGGATACGGAAAAGCAGACGGAACGACGCGACATGCTCATGCGGAACATCGAACAATTCCTTGTGCGCGATGATGAGAATCAATCGGCCCGGCTCGACCTCCGCAATGGTTCGTTCTGGTGGTGGTGGTACGGCAGCGACATCGAAGCCAATGCCTTCTACCTGAAACTCCTCGCCCGCGTGAAACCAAAGAGCGCGGACGCCGCCGGGGTCGTCAAATACCTCCTCAATAACCGCAGGAATGCCACATGGTGGACGAGTACCCGCGACACCGCCTTCTGCATCGAAGCCATGGCCGCCTACCTCAAGGCCACCGGCGAAAACGCCCCGGACATGACCATCAATATACTGGTCGATGGCCAGCCGAAGAAGTCGGTCCGCATCACAAAGGAGAATCTCTTCAGCTTCGATGCCAGCTTCGTCATGAACGGCCCGGAAATCACGGCCGGAAAACACGAAGTCACCATCCAGCGCAGCGGCAGCGGACCGGTCTACGCCAATGTCTACGCCACCAATTTCTCGCTCGATGACCGGATCAGCCGGGCGGGCCTCGAAGTGAAGGTGGACCGCGCGTACTTCAAGCTCGTGGAACGCAAGGACGCCACTGCCCTCGTCAGTGGATCCCGTGGACAGGCGCTCAATCAGAAGGTCGTCAAGTACGACCGCCTTCCGCTCAAGGACGGCGATGCGCTCAAGAGCGGCGAATTGGTCGAGGTCGAACTCACCCTCGAGAGCAAGAACGACTACGAATACCTTGTCTTCGAGGACCGGAAGCCGGCTGGCTGCGAGCCCGACGACGTCCGCAGTGGGTATTCATGGGAAGGCCTCGGGGCCTACCGCGAGTTCCGCGACGACCGCGTCGCCTTCTTCGTCCGCTCGCTCCCGCTCGGAAAACACAACCTTTCCTACCGCTTCCGCGCGGAAACCCCGGGTAAATTCAGCGCCCTCCCCGCCACCGGTCTCGGCATGTATGCCCCCGAACTCCGCGCCAACAGCGACGAAATGAAAATCGGCGTAGAGGACTGAAAGCCGCGCGCCCGTCAGCAGCGAAAGCCTCCCGGGACGTCCACCATGGGGACGGCGAGCGGGATTGATTGTCCATTTAAGTGAAGCAAGCCGGGCTTTTCCGTGGGTGAATTGCCAGAGTGACGAAAATTCCAGGATTCGGGCATGGACAGCAGGCGACCGCCTGTTCTAGGATCCTTGAAACAGAGGAAGTCATATCCCTCGCGACCAGCCATGAAACCAACGTCCGCCGCCCTTCTGCTTGCCCTTGCCCTCATGGGTTCGGGAGCGTTGGCGTCGGATTCCGCGGCAACTCCCACTGTGCCTGCGAAGCGCGCCCCGGTGGTTTCTTCCCAGCCCATGGCTGTGCCGGAACCGATCTGGTCGTCCGTGGCGGCTGCCGCGGCGATCGCCTTCCTGCGGCGCCGGAAGTAGCGGGTGCCGCCCGCACGGCCCGTTGGATGATGTGGGCCCGCGCCATGGTTTTTGTTGCGCAGGGCAGGGAGTCTGGCTAGGAAGGCGGGCATGAAGGAGACGTTGCATCGATCGGAGGAGGTGGCCGCGAGGCACCGTGCCGGAGAATCATGAAATTGCTGGTTATCAGTGGGTTGCTGGGTGCAGCGGGCGTTCTTTTCGTCCTGTGGTGGCTGCTGGCCGCCCTCGTGCGGCGCGGCTTGCGCTGGGCCGCCCGGAAGTTCCCGATTCCCGATCAACTGGGATCGTTCGGTGTGAGCAAGGAGGAAGTCAGCCGGAATTACCCGGCCCTGCGGGACGCCCTTGTGTCGCGTCTGCCCTTCGCGCCCCTGCGGCCCATCGTTTCCGCCGTCCTCAACCGCCGCGCAGAGGCCGTCATGGGCGGTGTCCTCGGTTTCATGCAGTCGCGTGGCTCCAGCCGGATCGACGGCGTCCTTGTGGCTGACTGGTTCCGGGATTTCGGGGCCGACCTGCTGGGTGGCTTTGCGGCGCGGGTCCTCGCTCCGTTTTTCCTGTATCTGGCGGGGATTCTGCTCCTTGCGGCGGGCGTAATCTGGATTGTCTGGCGTTGAAACGGCCGTCGCCGGTCGGGCATGGTCTTTGTTCCTGGATTTCTTGCGCAGGGAACTGCCGCAAAATGAATTGCGTGGCATGAGCGATTCCGGCAGGATTCGCTGAAACCGAGGGCGGGCTGCGACCGTCAGGCGGTGCACGATCTTCCTTTCCTCCCTGCCATGAAGCTGAATCCTTTCCGCGCCGCTGCCTGTTTTTCGCTGCTTGCGGGCCTGTCCGGCCGGGCTGTCCCGGTGGCGCAGCCTGACGAATTCGATGCCCTCGAGGACGTGCCGCTCGTCGTGCCGGCTCCCGGGATTTTCGGGAATGATACCGCGGATTTCGCTGACACGACCCTTACGGCCATCATCACTCAGCAGCCAGCCAATGGCACGCTGACGCTCAATGCGGATGGTTCCATGGTCTATACGCCGTCACCCGGCTTCAGCGGAACCGATACCTTCCGGTACCAGGCGGTCGGTGTGCGGAATTTCGTGATCGACCGCGCGAGGTCAGTTCTCAATGTGCGGCTGAGCGCCAATGTAAGCGGCCTCGGAACGGCGTCGGACAACAAGAATGGCCGGGTCGTGGGCACGGTGAAATGCCTGCTCAATCCAGCCGTCGCTCCCCTTCAGGGAATTCATGTGCAGGATCTCGAGGCAGAGCTGGACGAAAGGATTTCGCTGCGCCTTTCATGGTTGTTCGGCCTCGCCACCATCACGGGGGAAATCGATCCCACCCGGGCGACCGATCCGGATTACCTGAACATCACCATGGACCGCCCCGGACCGCCGGTAGTGGTCGCCGCCGGAGGATTGTTCACCCAGCCGGGAAATCTGTTTTCGGCCGTCGGCCGTGCGCGGACCACCGCCACGGGGGCCGCCGCCGGAGTGGAGCTTCCGCCCACGCTCGATATCAATTCGACGGGCATCCCGTACGACATTGCGGTGGTCCCGAATGAACCGACCCTGAGCGCTCCCAAGGTCGCCGTGGTGGGAACGAATCTCGAGCTGACGATTCCCCTGAAGGTCGAGCAGACCATTGAGGATCCGGCCTATACGGGGACGATCATTGCGAAGGGAAACGTGGTGGCGGTGGCACCCATCAATCCGGCTCCGGTCTCGTCGCCGGTCACGGTGACCGTGCGGGTGGCACCGGCCGACGACCCTCCGTCGGCTGTGGCGGACCAATACGTGACGCGTCAGAATCTGGCTCTGAGCGTGCCGGCGACGGCGGCGGTGGCCACGGAAGTTCTCATTCCGGCTGGCTCGGTCTGGAAATGGAGGACGGGCAGCGATCTGGGAACGGCATGGCGTCAGTGGTCGTATGAATCCGCTGCGTGGGCCTCCGGGGCGGGACCGCTGGGTTACGGCGATGGCGATGAAGCCACGCTGGTGGATGACAATCCGGAGCCGGGCTACAGCAATGTGCCGGTGCCGCAGGATCGTTATCCGACCGCGTATTTCCTGCGGGAATTCACGCTGCGGAACGCGCTGGAGGCGCGCCTTGTGGAGTTTGAGCTGATGCGGGACGATGCGGCCGTGGTGTATGTCAATGGGGTGGAGGTGTACCGGGACAGCGCGCCCTTCACGGCTGGCGGGCCGGCTCCGCTCCCGGCTGCTCCGGCGGCGATCACTTATGGAACGCTCGCGGCAGTATCGATTCCGAACGAGCAGGAGAATGCGTACCGCGCGGCGGTGGCAGTGCCGCGTCACCTCCTCTTCGAGGGCCGCAATGTCATCGCGGTGGAAGTGCATCAGGCCGGTTCCGGCGGCATCGTGAACAGCAGCGACATGAGCTTCGATCTGCGCCTTCGCTGCGAGCGCGGCGTGGCCGGCGTGCTGGCCAATGACGTGGATCCCGAGGGCGACCCATTCACCGCACAGCTGCTGTCGGCTCCTTCGCGCGGCACGGTGGTGCTCAATGCCGATGGTTCATTCGTCTACCGCCCCACCCCCGGCCTGTCCGGCACAGATACCTTCCGCTACCGCCTCAATCAGCTCGGTCAGCCAGTGCTCCGCAGCCAACTCATCCTGCCAACCAGTGCCGATGTCCTCCCCGGCCAGGAACCAGTCTGGAAGTATCTCGATACGGGAGTCGACCCCGGAACCCAGTGGCGCCTCGCTTCGTTCAATGACACCGCATGGAAGGAAGGACGGGCCGAACTCGGCTACGGCGACGGCGACGAGGAAACCGTCGTCGAAGACAATCCGGAACCCGGCTACAGCAACGTTCCGAATCCCGGAAACCGCTTCATCACGACATGGTTCCGGAAAAAAGTCACGATCACGGACCGCTCGCAGCTGTCTGCCCTGCGGTGGCGCGCAAAGCGGGACGACGGCATCGCGGTCTACCTGAACGGAACGCGCATCTTCACCGATAACATGCCGGCCAGCTTCACGGCCACCACCCCAGCCCTCGGCGCGGTCACCAACGAGAACGACTACATCGAATTCCGCCAGACCAGCCTCGCTTCCGTCGTCGATGGCGAAAACATCATCTCCGCCGAAATCCATCAGAGCGACGCCAGCAGCAGCGACATGAGCTTCGACCTAGGCCTGACCGCCGAGTATATCGTCGGAGCCACCGTAACCATCGAAGTGGCTCCCGACGACACGGATAACGACGGCATTTCCGACACATGGGAACGCGAACATGGATTCAGTACCACGGAAGTCACTGGATCCGGCGACGCCGATGGTGACGGACAGAACGACCGCGCGGAATTCCTCGCAGGTACCCACCCGCGCGACCCCGCCAGCTCCCTCCGCCCACTCGGCATGGAACGCGTCCCCGGCGGCGGCCTCCGCATGGAATTCGCCACCGTCCCCGGCCTGCGCTACCAACTGGAACGCTCCGCAGGAAACACATGGCTCAACGAAGGCATCCCCATCACCGCCACAGGTACCACCACCACCTGGAATCTCAACCTGCCCACTGCCGCATCCACATTCTGGCGCCTCCGCTGCCTCGCCACATGGCCATGAAATGACGGAGGGCAGGGGACGGAAGAGACGGAAGAGACGGAAGGGACGGAAGGGACGGAAGGGACGAAAGGGACGGAAGGGACGGAAGAGACGGAAGAGACGGAAGGGGCGGAAGGGGCGGAAGGGACGGAAGGGACGGAAGGGGCGTTTCGGGTTGGCTCAGGCAGTCGGGAATGGGTCCGGTGCCGTGTCCGGCATAGTTCACCGGGCCAGCCGCCCGCTTCCTGCTTTGTGAATCAGGGGGAGATGGGGATATCGATGGTGATGGCGCGGGCGGAGCCTTTGCCGAGCCAGCCATGGGAGGCGGTGAGGACGCCGCGGAGGCTGCGTTGGTCTTTCGGGGGCATTTCGGAGAGGGTGAGGGCGACCTCATAGGTGCCGTCGCGTTTCTGCCATGGCTGGGGCGGGTGCGAGCAGATGAGGTTATCGGCGCTGAAGAACTGGGGGTTTTTGGGGAGGGGAGCGCCGGGTTTGGTGGGCCGGGCCGTGAGGACGATGGTGTTCGGCTGGCTGTGGCGGGCGTTGAATTGCCAATCGCGTGCGGGGACTGGGTGCTGCTGACGAGCCTTGCGGAAGGCATCGGCGTGCGGGCTGGCGGATGGTTCCTCTTGTCCGGCGGGGATGGTGAGGGCGAGGTCGGCGTAGCCTGGGGCGCACGATCTGGCGCAGCACATCCATGAAGCCTTGACGCGCAGGGTCACGGGGCCTGGCGGGCAATCGGCGGGCACGGTGATGTCGGTGATGAGCAGGGTATCCTTTTCAAATCCGTGGGTATTGATGGAGGCCATTTTGACCTTTTCCGGGGTGGGCCACTGGATGGGACCGGCCTTGAAGCCGGGGGGGAGCGACCATGCGAGTCCGGTGGCGACGCCGGCCAGTCCGGGATTCTGCCAGTAGGTATGGTAGCCACGGTCGTGACGGATGAGCAGACCGACGGGGAAGGTCTGGCCCGGCACCATGCGGTCGGTTGCCGTCACCAGTTCCACCACGAGCCCGGTTCCGCGGTGCGAGGGGGATTCCGCCGCAGATACGAGGAGAGGCGAGGCCAGCAGCAGGAGGAAAGCAGAGCGCTTCATGTATTGATAGGTAATGGCGGGCCCCGCGGAGTCTTTCAGGGGCCGCCACTGGATGGGCGAGTCAGGCCGCCAGTTCCGATCCCGTGCAGCAGGGGCAGGTCAGCACAAAGTGTCCCGGCGAAGTTTCCCGCATGGGGAACTGCTGACCGATGCTCTCGCGGTAGCGTGGAGCGTTGCGGCGGTGCCCGAAGGCGCAGCCCGGAGGAGGATTGACCGGACTCGGCACGTCGCCCGTCGGCAGTTCCCGCTGCGGCCGCACCGTGGGGTCGGGTACCGGAATGGCGCTGAGGAGGGCCCGGGTGTAGGCGTGCTGTGGGTTCGCTGTAACTGATTCGGCCGGGCCACATTCAAGAATGCGTCCGAGGTACATGATGGCGATGCGCTGCGAGATGTGCCGCACGACTGCGAGATTGTGCGAAATGAACAGATAGCTCACGCCCGTAGCGCGCTGCAGATCCATGAGGAGATTGAGGACCTGACTCTGCACGGAAACATCGAGGGCGCTGACTGGTTCGTCGCAGATGATGAGCTTCGGTGACAGGGCGAGGGCCCGGGCGATGCCGATGCGCTGACGCTGTCCTCCGCTGAATTCGAATGGGAATTTCGTGGCGGCTGAGGCCGGGAGGCCGACCCGGTCGAGGAGGCGGCTGACCTCCACTTTCTGTTCGGCGGGCGACCCGATGCCATGAATGACGAGGGGTTCCGATACGATGTCGCCGACGGTCATGCGGGAATTGAGGGATTCCGCGGGGTCCTGAAAGATCATCTGGAGGTCGCGGGCCAGTTCGCCCGCGCGGCGGCCTGTGATGTCTTTGCCATCGAAATGGATGCGTCCGCTGGCGGGCTGATTGAGTCCGGCGATGGTTTTGCCGAGGGTGGTTTTGCCGCAGCCGCTTTCTCCGATGAGGCCGAGGGTTTCGCCGGGCTCGACGGTGAGGGAGACGCCATCGACGGCGCGGCAGCTGCCGATGGCGCGGCGCAGGAGGCCCCCGCGGACAGGAAAGTGAACCCGGAGGTCGGAGACAGTCAGCAGCGCCATGGTGCGGCAGAGTGCGGCAGCCGTCCGCGGGCGTCAAGTCCGGGGAAAGTCCGGGGGAAATGCGGGGATGATGAGCGCTTGCGGGATGGGACGGTGGAACCATGAAGGCGTAATGATGAGCGAGAATCCGCCAGACAGCACAGCCGCGCGGCTTTTCCGGGAGCCCGGGGGCGGAAGGGGGTGCGCGTGAGCGTATCCGAAGCGGAGGGCTTTGTGCGGTTGTGTGCGGGGGAGCTTTCGTGGGACGAGGCGAGGCTGGCGGAGCGGCTGGCGTTGGTGGCGGAGGGGTGCTGGCAGCCCGATGCTGCGGAACTGGAGCACGGGGCGAGGGTGGCATGGCGGAACAATGCGCGCTGCATTGGCCGACTCTTCTGGCCATCGCTGCGGGTGCGGGACCTGCGGCATGTCAGCAATCCGGGGGAAGTTCATGCGGCCTTGCTGGATCATGCGGAAGCCGCCACCAACGGAGGGAAGATCCAGCCCATGCTCACCGTCTTTGCGCCTGCCGACCGGGACGGTGCTCCCGTGCGCATCTGGAATCATCAGCTTTTCGGCTATGCCGGGTACCGTCAGGGCGACGGCACGCTGGTGGGCGATCCGAGGAACGAAGCGTTTACGCGGGCCGTGCAGCGGCTTGGCTGGGCGGGATCGGGCGGGCCCTTTGATCTGCTGCCGCTGGTGATTCAGGAACGGGGCCGGGAACCCGTGCTGTTTCCGCCGCCCGTGCGGCAGTGTGTGGAAGTTCCGCTGCGGCATCCGGATTTCCCGTGGTTTGCGGAACTTGGGCTGCGTTGGTATGCGGTGCCGCTTTTGTCCGATATGCGGCTGCGCCTTGGCGGCATCGATTTTCCGGCCGCTCCCTTCAATGGCTGGTACATGGGCACGGAGATCGGCCGCGACCTCGCCGACGAAACCCGCTACGGCGTGATGCCACGGCTCGCCGACGCCATGGGGCTGAGCCGGCGCAATCCCGTCTGGAAGGATCGTGCGCTCCTCGAACTGCAGGCGGCCGTGCTGCATTCCTTCGCGGCCGACGGCGTCCGCATCGTCGATCATCACCGGGCCTCCAGCGACTTCATGGAATTCGCCGCGCGGGAACAGAAGGCAGGACGGGCGGTCTCTGCCGATTGGAGCTGGATCGTGCCCCCCATGTCGGCGTCGGCCACTCCCGTCTTCCACCGGCTCTGGCAGGATCGCGCCATGCTGCCCGATTATCAGCCGCAGCCTCCCTGCTGGGAAGGTTGACGCGACGCCCGCCTGCCGTAGGCTTGCACCGGAATTTCCTAACCCACCCCGAACGCATCCGTCCCATGAAAATCCTGTCAATTCTGTGCCTCCTCGCCGCCCTGCTCGTCTCGCCTGCTGCTGCCGCGGCGCGCGACGAGAAACCTGAAAAAGGCAAGAAACCCACCAAGCAAGTGCCACCCCAGATGTGGAGCGTCATCGTCGAAGGCGGCACCGGCGACGTCTCCGCCGCCGAAGTCAAAACCATCCTCGCCAGCGTCCGCGGGATCAATGTCGAGGAATGCACTTTCCGCGACTCCCTCGTCGAAGCCGTCATCAGCAGCGGCAGCCGCGTCAACCGCACCGACATCTCCAAGGCCCTCCGCGAAAACAACAAGGCCCTCAAACTCAAAGAATTCAAAATCAAACGCCCCGACCGCGATTCCGATTCCAAGGAAACTCCCGCCAAACCCGCAGACGCCAAGGAAACTCCCGCGAAGCGTGGCGACAGCAAGGAAGCTCCCGCGAAGCCTGGCGAAGCCAAGGAAGCTCCCGCCAAACCTGCAGACGCCAAGGAAACTCCCGCGAAGCCTGCCGCTCCGGAAGTCAAAAAGGCTTCCTGACCCCTGCGGCCACCGATCCCCGCAAACCCGCCCCGGCCCCGCCCGGTGCGGGTTTTTCCGTGCCGGAATTCCTCAGCCAACGGAGAGATAATGGCAGATAATCCGGAAAGGTTAACTATCTTTTTTAATTAATAGCTAATAATATCGCAGTAAATTTTTTGCAATCGGCAAAAAATCATTTGCTACCCGCCTCATTCTCAATCACTAGCGGGCGCTATCCGATTTTCCATAAATTGTTAGAATAAACAAAATCACCCTGTAACTCATAGACCTCAGAATTATAAAATCACTTCTTATGAATCGGCAGATGAACCGGACGAGCCAGAGAAACCGTGTGGTGAATGCCCGGCGGGGTCTTGATGTGGGGATGCTGTCTTTGGCGGCGGTGCTGGCGATGGTGCCGGTGGGGGTGCGGGGTGCGGATGTGGTGTGGGATGGCAGTGATGACGGTCTCTGGGTGACGCCGTCGAACTGGGATGGCAATGCGGTCCCGACCTCGGCGGACAATGTTTTTCTTCCTGCACCTGCTCCGGTCAATAATACGATCGCGCTGCCTTCGGGTGCGGTGGGTAATGAGATGACTGTGGATGGCAGCTACACGCTGTCGGGCGGGGACCTGACGCTGAGCCAGCGGCTTTGGATTGCCCCGACGGCAGGCGGGACAGTATCGCTGACCGGCAGTTCGACGCTGACGGCTCCGAGTGTGACCGTTGGGGTCGATGATGCCAGTGCTCTCGGCGTGCTGGCGGTGGGCTCTGGTAGCACGCTGGCGGTTTCCGGGAATCTTGGCCTTGGCTACGGTGGTTTCCAGCACGTGCTGAGCGTTGACGGAACCGTGACAGCGGGCAGCTTCACGGTCGGTGGCATTACGGCTGGAGTGAAGAACAATGCTTTCACGATTGGTGCTTCTGGCAGCCTGACGTCAACCGGCACCCTGATGCTCGGCTATGCGGACAACGTTAACTACGGCACCGTGGCGGGTACCCTGAACACCGGAGCGACCCAGCTTGGAAATCTCGTAGGGTCCGACAGCAACCGGCTCTCGATTTCACCGGGTGGGACATTCACGGCCACCGACACGATCATCGTCGGTTTGGCTGGTTCGTTCAATCAACTGATTAATGAGGGCGGCACGATTTCCATGACCACGGCGGGCAAGGACTTCGTGGTCGGGCACGATGCCGGGGCCAATTTCAACAGTGGAACCGTCAATTCCGGCGGTTCGCTGTCGGTCAACGGAGGCTTCTACGTCGGGAAGGGCGGCAGTGGCAACACCTTCTACCTTGGCGACCCGGCGAATCCGGCCAGCATAGGTACCCTGACCAGTACGGTGGGCCGGATTGGTCATGAGGCCGGTTCCGACGGGAACAGCATGTATGTTTCGAATTCCGGTTCGGAATGGACCGTCAATGGCGCACTCCGTGTCGGCGGTGCCGGTAGCGACAATACCCTGTACATCGAAAGCGGTGGCGTGGTCACGGTTCCGGGTAACCGGAATGTGTGGGTCGGCTACGAAGGAACGTCCGGGTCCAACGAAATCCTCGTTTCCGGAGTGGGCTCGCTCCTTGATATCCAGGGGACCGGTGAACTGACTCTTTCCAACACTGCTACGGCAACTTCTTTCAACGTCGTGTCAGTCTTCGAAGGCGGTCACATCAACACGGCGAAGGTCAATCTCGGGCCAACGTCGGGCCTTGTCTTTGGCTACTCAACTTCTGCAACATCGGGTACCATCAGTGCGTCCGCGCCCATCATCGGAGCAGGCAGCGGCGATCTGTTCACACCCGGAAGCACTCCGTCGATTGTCGCGTTCGTTCAGACCGATGTCACTTTCACGCTGCCGAACTCGATTGAGGGATCCGCGTCCGTGCTGGTTCAGTCGGCTGGCGCGACCGTGCTGACGGGAGCCAACACGTACACTGGTTCGACCCTGGTGCAGGCGGGTACCCTGCAGCTTTCCGCGGCCAGCAACAATATTGCGTCGAGTTCCAGCATTCTGACCTTTCCGGGTGCGGCTTTCGATGTGAGCACCGTGACGGGCGGATTCTCGCTGGGGACCGGTCAGGTTCTCGAGGGTGGTGGTTTGGTGATTGGCGACGTGGATGCCCCGTCAGGGACTACGATCCGTGGTGGTCCTGATTTCTACGGTGCCCCGGGGGGCCGCCTCCTGACCTTCACCGACAATCTGACCATGCAGGGGGGATCGAATCTGAACGTATCGATTCTCAGCGGGAACCTTGTGCCGGTGGATCAGACGAATGCCGGGACCCTCTGGAGCATGGTGCAGGTCGATGGCACCCTTTCCCTGACCGGCCTGGACATTGTCCCGCTGGCGATCAATCTCGAGAACCTCAATGCGATTCCCAACGGAACCAATACATGGGCGATCCTTGGGGCAGCAGGGGGGATTGACTTCAACGGCGCGGCAGTCACGCCCTACACGGACTACACTTCGTACTTTGATGTGAGAACCTTCGCCAGCAACGGCATGGCTGGCTGGAATGGTTCGCTGGAAGGCGTCAAGGTCATCAGCCTCGGCGACAGCAACACGCTCTACCTCCAGGAAATCCAGGCAACCTCGGTCCCCGAACCCGGCCAGACCATGGCAGTGCTGGTGGTCGGTGGATTCCTCGGCGGGCGCGTGCTGCGCCGCCGCCGGACGGTCTGAGGACTGGGCCGGGAAGAGCAAACTTGATACGAACATGCTTAGCCCCGGCGGGACGCGAGTCCTGCCGGGGTTTTTCTTTGGGGGCTGCATGGCGGGTAAACTCACGAAGAATTGACGCTGGGATGACGGTGACCTGGCGCAGTCCGTGCAAACGGTGAGCGGGGACTGGATGGTCCCCTGGCATGGCTCCATTTCCCTGACTGACGGGTGCTGCGGCATCTGCGGACGGTCCGGGGTGATGGTTGGTTTCGGTGCCAAGATGCAGAACCCCGGTGGGACGCGAGTCCTGCCGGGGTTCTTTTTTGCGCGGGAGGGGTGTGGTTCCGAGATTCCGTCCGCAGGTGCGGAGTGGGGGAGGATTTCGCTGGTCAATTGGGGAGTGGCGGGTACGATCCGCGCCCATGCACGACCCCCTGCCTGAGCACGATGATTTCATACACAGCGAAGAATTTCTGCATCGGCTGATGCGGAGGCAGTTCCGGCTCAGTGCGGCCTGTGCGGCGTGTTTTGTGGTGGTGCTGCTGGGGTTGCCGCTGCTGAATTATTTTGCGCCGGGGCTGATGGCGGTGCGGGTGGGGGGCTTCACGTTGTCGTGGCTGGTGCTGGGCGTGCTGTTTTTTCCGTTCGTGTGGGTGATCAGCGGGGTATTCATCCGGAAGTCGCTCCGGATGGAATCGGAGGAAGCGGAGGGGGCGCTGGCGGAGAACCGGAAGCGGGCGTCGCGGCGTCCGTGAGGCGTCCGTGAGTCATTTGTGAACCTAATTGACGGGAGGATCAGAGCAATATGAATGAGATGGGAGCAATGATGGCGGCGATTGAGCTGAAGCTGGATTTCTGGGTGGTGGCCTTGTCGGGGGTGACGGTGGCCCTGACGATCTGGATGGGGTTTTGGGCGGCGCGCAAGGCGCGCACGGCGTCGGACTTCTTTGTGGCGGGTCGGTCTGTGAGTGTGGGGTGGAATGCCTCGGCGATTTCCGGGGAGTATCTGAGTGCGGCGAGTTTCATGGGGATAGCGGGGATGGTGATGAGCAGTGGGTATGATGCGCTGTGGTATCCGGTGTGTTATGCGTGCGGGTATCTGTTTCTGCTGCTCTTCATTGCCGGGCCGCTGCGGAGGTTCGGGGCGTATACGATTCCGGACTTTGCGGAGGGCCGCTTTGATTCGCCGCTGTTCCGGAAGATTGCGGTGACCTTTGTGCTGTTCATCGGATTCTTCTACACGATGCCGCAGATGAACGGGGCGGGGAAGGCGCTGGCGTACATCATTCCCGGGCTGCCGTACTGGGTGGGGGTGGCCGTGGTCGGGGCGGTCATCACGGTGAATGTGGCGCTGGGCGGGATGAAGGGGATCACGCTGGTGCAGGCCTTTCAGTACTGGCTGAAGATGTTTGCGATTTCCGTGCCGGTGTTTGTACTGGTGGCGGTGTTTGGAGGGTATTCGTCGCATCTGCGGGCGAATCTGACGGCTGGGGAGCAGGCTGCTGGGGTGACGGTGGAGGTACGGTCTGCCGAGGCTGGGGTGAAGCGGGAGGCTCTGCCGCCGAATGATGCGGCGAAGAAGGTGAGTGTGCCGGCTGATGCGGCATGGATTGCGCCCTTTGGGCCGCGGTCGTCGAAGCCTGCGGTGACCGCGCAGAAGGCGGGGGTGGCGATTGCGGATACGAAGCCGTATGCGCTGCTGTGGACGTATTCGCTGATCATTGCGCTGGTGTGCGGGACGGCTGGGTTGCCGCACATTCTGGTGAGGTTCTATACGAATCCCGATGGGGTGGCTGCGAAGCGGACGACCATGTGGGTGATGATTCTGATTGGGGTATTCTATCTGTTTCCGCCGGTATTCGGGGTGCTCGGGCGGAATCTGATGCCTGAGCTGTACAATGGGGCGTCCGGGGTGAAGGGGACGGATGGCAGTGTGCTCAAGCTGCCGCTGCTGCTGGGTGGGGTGTGGGGCAGTGTGCTCAGTGGCGTGACCTGTGCGGGGGCCTTTGCGGCCTTCATGAGTACGTTCAGCGGATTGCTCGTGAGCATCACCGGTGCTCTCGCGCATGACATTTACGGACGGATTCTGCGGCCGCAGAGCACGGCGCAGGAACGGATGCAGATGTTCAAGGTGTTTGCCTTCGTGTGTGGGGCCGCCGCCATTCTGCTGGGTTTGGTTGTCGAGAATTTCGAGATCAACATGCTGGTGGGCTGGGCCTTTGCGATTGCGGCGACCAGTTATTTTCCGCTGCTGTTTCTGAGCACGTGGTGGCGTGGGATTACCATGAAGGGGGCGGCGGCGGGCATGCTGGCGGGTGGTCTGCTGAGTCTGGGATCGATTGTGAGCACGATGTTTGCGGACAACTGGGGGGCGGATGGGCTGAAGGCATGGTATGCGCAGCATCCTCTGATCCGGACCCTTGCCGAGCAGCCGGCCATCTGGGGCCTGCCGCTGGCGCTTTTTCTGATGGTGGTGGTTTCGAAGGCGACGCGGTCGACGGTGCCTGCCGATGTGCGGCGCAAGATGCTCGTCCTGCATGCGCCCGAGACGCTTGGGCTCAAGGAAGAATACATCAAGGAGCACGAAGGAATGGGGGGCCACTGATACGGATATGCCAGGCAAGATTCCTCCCAGTGATTCTGACGGGCTCGCGCGGCTGCGGCGGGTGGTGCATGATCTGCGCAGCCCCGGTGGTTGTCCGTGGGATCAGGAACAGACGCACGTGAGCCTCCTGCCGAACCTCATTGAAGAAGCGTACGAAGTTCTCGAGGCCGTGCAGAACGCGGACAGCGCGCACATGTGCGAGGAATTCGGCGATCTTCTGCTCCAGGTCGTGCTGCATTCGGAGATCGCTTCCGAGAGCGGAGCCTTCGATCTCGACCGGGTGGCGCATGGGATTGCGGAAAAGCTGATCCGGCGGCATCCTCATGTCTATGCGGCCAGCACGGTCAGCGATACGGCCGGCGTTCTTGCGCAGTGGGATGAAATCAAGCGGGCCGAGAAAGGGAATCGTCCGCAGCGCTGCATGGAGGGGATCAGCCGCGCCCTGCCGTCGCTCCAGCGCGCTGTGAAACTCCAGAAGAAGGCCGCCAAGGTCGGCTTCGACTGGCCTGATGCCGGTGGTGTCATCGAGAAAGTCCGCGAGGAACTTGCGGAGACCGAAGTGGCCATTGCTTCCGGCAATTCCGGGGCCGTGGCCGAGGAAGTGGGCGATCTGCTGTTCACGGTGGCCAATCTGGCGCGGAAGCTGAAGCTTGATCCCGAAGTTCTGCTGGCGTCTGCCAATGCGAAATTCGTGCAGCGCTTCGATGACATGGAAGACAGATTGTCGGCGGACGGACGGAGTCTGGAAGCCGCCACGGCGGACGAAATGGAAGCTGCGTGGGAAGCCGTGAAGTCGGCCCGTTCCGGCTGAGGGCCCTTGATTTCAATTCCCGGCAGCTGTCCGGGCAATGTCCGCTCTCCGGGATAAGAAAGAGCGCGGCGCATGCGATCCCCCTCGCATACGCCGCGCCATCTGCGGGGCCAGTCTTGCCTTCAAGGGGCGGAGACGGGCACGACGATCCGCAAAATCCGGCTGGTTAGAAGCGCCAGATGAAGTCGACCGTGAAGCGGTCGTCGAAGAGGCCCTTCGGGTTCACGACGGCGGTTTCGTAACCGAAGCCGAAGTCGACATTCTGGGTGATTCTGGTGCGGAAGCCGCCGCCCATGGTGAGGGCATTTTGGGCGGACGTGCTGCCGAAGTTGATGAGATCGTATCCTTCGCTGGTGAGCGGGAGGGCGGTGCCGTCGTCGACGACGCTGAAGCCGTTGAGGGAGACGAAGGGAATGAACCACTGGCAGACGTAGTAGTCGGCCATGAATGAATAATGGAAGATGGTGCTTTCCGCGTCGCCGTCGATGGGGAGGCGGAAGCCGGCATTGCCTGTGAAGTGGAGGTTTCCGAAGCCTTTGGCGGCCGAGACGAAGACATTGAATTCGCCGTCGCCATTGCCCTGGAAGACCTTTTTGTCGCCGAGGGGGATATCGAAGGTGAAGCCCGGGGTCAGGATGAACTGATTGGCGCGGTCATCGATGAGGGCGTATTTGAAGCCGAGGGCGACGTCTGCCCAGCCATCTGATCCTTGGCCGACGCCGGGATTGATGTCGACGTAGCCATCCTTGGTGGCGATGAAGCCGAGTCGGTCGGTGATGGCGTAGCGGAACTGGAGGGCGTAGAGATTGACATCACCGCCTTTGGTGATGAAGCCGTCGTCGATGCGGTGGTGCATGTAGATCGGGCGGAGTTCCGTGCGGATGGCTGGGTCCTCGAAGAAGACGGGGTTATTGACTGGCGAGATCGTGTTGCTGAGCCAGTCGCCGGTGATGGCGGCGGGGACTGGGGTGGTGGCCGTGGCTGGGGTGGTGCCGGCCTGGGCGCTGCCGGCGCAGCAGGCGAGGGCGGCAGTGATCACGGAAGCTCCGAATGTGGTCATGCCTCTTCATACTCGCGGTCAGGTGGGGGCTGCGCCGCAAGTCCTGGGGAAGACTGCGCGGATTTTGCCGGGGGTCGGGCAATTCCGGTGCGTCTGTCCCTTGCGGGGTGTACGAGCCAGTGATTGTGGGGAGCTGAGCGATGGCGAAGATACTTTCAGCGATGTCTGGCGGGGTGGACAGCAGTGTGGCGACGGCCGTTCTGCTGGAGCAGGGGCATGAGGTGGAAGGGGCCTACATGAAGAACTGGATCAACGAGGAGAACATCCTTGGGGATTGTCCATGGCAGCAGGACATTGAGGATGCGCGGTCCGTGGCTGAGCGGCTCGGCATTCCCTTCCGCGTGGTCAATCTCATGCAGGATTACCGGGAACGGGTCGTGCGCTATTTATTGGAAGGGTACCGCAGCGGAGTGACACCGAATCCGGATGTCATGTGCAACCGGGAGATCAAGTTCGGGGTGTTTCTGGACTATGCGAAGTCGCAGGGATTTGCCTCCGTGGCGACGGGGCATTATGCGCAGGTGCGGCATGAGACCAGCGGGCGGAGCCGGATGTTCCGCGGGGCCGATGCCAATAAGGATCAGACGTACTTTCTGGCCCTGCTGCGTCAGGACCAGCTGCAGCATGCTGAATTTCCGATTGGTGGCATGCAGAAGGCCGAAGTGCGGGCGAGGGCCGCGGCTCTTGGGCTGAGTACGGCCCAGAAGAAGGACAGTCAGGGCATCTGCTTCATTGGGAATGTGCGCATGAGTGATTTCCTGCGTGCCTTTGTGCCCGACGAGCCCGGCGACATTGTGGGATTGGATGGCCGGAAGCTGGGGCGGCATGCCGGGGTGCATCTCTACACGCTTGGGCAGCGCCGTGGCCTGGGAGTGGCATCGAATGCCTATCGGGAGGCTTACGTGGTCGTCGAGAAGCGCCCTTCCACCCGCGAACTGGTGGTGGCCTTCGACCATCCCGGGACGCCGCGCCTCTACGCCAGCCAGTGCACGGTCACCTCGCTTTCATGGCTCGCTCCGAAGCCGGATTTTCCCGCCGTCATGGATGTGCAGCCACGCTACCGATGTCCGGGTCAGCCAGCCACGGTGGAAGAGGTCGGGCCCGACCGTGTGCGCATCCGGTTTGAGAGTCCGCAGCGCGCCCTCGCTCCGGGACAGATCTGTGCGTTCTATGACGGCGGCGAACTGATGGGCGGCGGAATTTTCGAGTCCGTGACTCCGGACATTACGGGGTGAGAGCGGTGCCGCCGATGCGGCTGCGGGCGTGGAGCGGGCGACGTTTCAGATTCCTGCGGCCTTGCGGAGGTCGTTGAGTTCTGCGGTGAAGTTGCCGCTGAGGATGGGGAAGCGGCACCATGTTTTCGGGTCGAGATTTTCGTCGTCGAGGTGGAAGCCTGGCGCAAAGCGTTCGCGTTTCCACTGATTGCGGCACCAGAGAGTGAAGAAGCGGACCGTCCATGCGGCCAGTTGGGTGGCTGGATAGGCGGGGAACTGGAGCTGGATGATTTTCCAGACGTCGCAGGGCATCTGCTTGTCGCGGATGGCGGCGCGTTCGATGGCGTCGAGCACCGGGTACGGCATGAGGTCGTCTTCGTCCGTCTGGTGGCTCGAGGGCGGGCGCAGTTCCGCGGTGGGGGCCTGATCGTTGATGGCGCGGAGGGCCGGGATGGGGCCGAGGCCGGCTGGGCCGTGGGCTTCCATCCAGCGGAGCCATGAACGGAGCCATGCCTTGTCGATTCCTGCGATGGGGGAGAGTCCGCCGCTCGTATCTCCGTCCATGGTGGCATAGCCGACGGCGGCTTCGCTGCGGTTGCTCGTCGCCAGCAGCAGGGCTCCCGTCAGATTCGCGAGCATCCAGATGGATGGGCTGCGGACGCGGGCCTGGATATTCTGAAGCGCAATGTCATCCGTTTCCCATGTGAGGGGACGTCCGAGGCTGGCCTCCACGAGACTGGTGTAGCCCGCGATGAGCGGGGCGATGTCGAATTCGCTGTGACGGGAGCCAGTGGCCGCCGCCATGGCCGCTGCAGCGCGGCGGGTGACCTCACCGCTGTTCTCGCTCGCCTGGTAGGCCGTGGTGAGGAGCACGCGGGCAAAATCGTCCGCGGATTCCGCCGACGCGAGGCCTGGGATGAACGACAGGCGTTCCCGCAGCGCGGATGGCCCGAGTTCCGCGAGGGCGGACTCGATCATGATCCGCACGAGGACCGTGACCGCGGCACTATCCGCTCCGCCGCTCAGGCTCACCACAAAGCCCCGCGACCGGCTTTTGCGGAGGTAATCGAAGAGGGCGAGGGGAACGGCGCGCGAAAATTCCTCCTCCTTGAGGAAGGGACTGTTTTCCCATGGGGAATGCCGGGTCGCGGTCCGTTCCGGGTCGATCTCTGGCCATGCGAAAGGCACTTCCACGAGTCCGTCGCGGGCCGCGGCGGCATCCGGCTGAAAACTCGCCGTGCGGGCGTGATTCATGCGGGTGAGGTCGATGTCCGACTGTGCGCAGGCGATGAGGTGATCCTTGTACGAAAAGCGTTCCGACGAGGCCAGGATGCTGCCGCCCGCGGCAATCATGGCTTCGCCGTCGAAAATGGCGCGGCCGGATTCATTGCCGAGCAGATTCGCCCAGACATAGGTGGCTCCGAACACACGGCTGCCTTCCCTGATGAAGCGGTGGCGCACCGCATGCTTGCCGAACGCAAAGTGACTCGCACTCGGGTTGAGAATGACATCCGTGCCGCGGGCCGCGAGCCGGATGCCCGGACGGTCGGCGACCCATGCGTCCTCGCAGATTTCGAATCCGAAGCGTACGCCGCCCACCTCGAAGACGAGGTCGCCGATCGGGTAGCTCTGGCCGTCCGGAGCCGTGAGCGAAGCGGCGACCCCCTTCGGCCATGGTTTGAACCAACGGGGTTCGTAATGGATGCCGTCGCCTGCGAGGAATTGTTTGCCTGCGAAGCCGGCGATGCGTCCGTCCACCGCGAGGCAGGCGCAATTGTAGATTCCTTTGCGCAGGAAAACGGGGAGCCCGAACGAGACCACCATGCCGGTGGTCAGCGGGACCAATGCGGAGAGGATTTCCCATGCACGGCGGGCAACTCCGGGAGCGTGGAAGGCATCCTCGCAGCCGTAGCCCGTGATGCAGAGTTCCGGAAGGCAGAGCACCGAGGCCCCCAGCGCCCGCGCATCGTGGATTGCCTGAGCAATGCGTGCCTCGTTGCCCGGCCAGTCGAGCGGCGTCTGATTGAGGGCGGCGGCAGCCAGTTTGATGAGTTTCATGGCAGGGAAGCCGGGTTCGGGGCGGCTGGCTGGAAAGCTCAGAACCGCATCATGAATGTGAGGAAAGCCGGGAAAGGAATGCACCGCAACCGAAGGCCCCGCGGATGCCCGAAATGGGGCAGGAAATGATTATTGACAAGGCTGAACGAAGGCTGCAAAACCCATTTGGCCTGGATGCGAGGCGGGATAGGCCGCCACAGGTCTGCATCTAAACCACCGAACAAAACAACATGACAAAAATCGCTATCGCCATTGCCAGCGCCGCCTGCGCTGGTTCCGTTATCGCCGGCTCCGCTCCGGTGGTGAATTCCGCTCCGGTTGCTCCGGTGGCCCCTGTTGCTGCGGTTGATTCCGGCATCAGCTACAACCTGCTCGAAGTCAACTGGCTGCACACCGAGTGGGACGTTGCTGGTCTCGACTCGAGCGATGGCGTGGGTCTGAACCTCAGCTATTCTCCGTTCCAGAACTTCTACGTCACCGGAGGTGGATCCTGGCAGTCGGTCGACACCGCCCGCGATTCCGCTGACCTCTGGACGGCGAACGTCGGTATCGGTGGCTTCGTGCCCATCACGAGCAACATCCACTTCGTGACCGAAGTGGGCGCTGCCTTCTACGGCTTCGACAACAGCCCGATCGGTTCGGACGACGACTCGAGCGTCTATGTCCGCCCGCACTTCCGTGGCCGCTGGGGCAATGTGGAAGTTCACGCCGGTGCCACCTGGACCGACGCTGACATCACCAACGAGTGGGCTGGCTTCGGCCGCGTGTACTTCGGCATCACGCCGAACTGGGACCTCGGAGCCGGCATCAGCGCTGGCAAAAACGAGTTCACGGTGAACGCCGGTGTCCGTCTCCGCTACTGAGCGGAAACAGCACTGCCTCGTCCGGGCAACTGGGCTGCGGCAGTTCTGAAATCAATCTGGAGGGCTGGCATCGTGGGATGCCAGCCTTCCTTTTTTGTGGCGTATGGTGAACCTTGGGCGCGAAGAGCGAGTCCTTTTGACAAGAGCAGCCGCCGTGGGCACATGGGGCGGTGATGACGACTGACGATCAGAGTGCTGCGGATGGAGTCCGGCTCGACAAGTGGCTGTGGGCGGTGCGGGTTTACCGGACGCGGGCACTGGCGACTGATGCCTGCCGTCTGCAGCGTGTGAGGATGGGAGGGAACGAGGTCAAGGCGTCGCGTCTGGTGCGGGTGGGTGATGTCATTGAGGTCCGGCAGGAAGATGTGACACGGACGGTGGTGGTGCGTGGTCTCCTTGACCGCCGGGTGGGTGCGGTGCTCGTGAGTCAGTACATGGAGGATGTGACTTCCGTGGAGGAACGGGAAGCTGCGCAGCGGCGGCGGGACGAACGGCGGCTCAATGCGGCGATCACGCCGGTGGTGAAGCCATCGAAGCGGGACCGCCGGGAGCTCGAGAGGTTTCTGGAATCCGTGCGCAGCGGGAAGCTGGCGGAAGGCGGCAGCTGATTTCCGGGCATTCCTCCGGAGAGGGCGTCAGGGGACTGGGCGCATGCGGCCGTGGAAGTATTCCGGGTAGGTACCGCCGAAGGTGATGATGATGCGGCCGTTGTTGGTGCTGGCGGTGACGAAGCCGAGCGAATCCCAGAGGGTGAGGTCGGCTTCGGTGGTTTCGACGGCGTAGGTACGGCCTGCGATGGTATTGGCACCGAGGAGGAAGCCATCGGTGCCGACGCCATCCTGGTCTAGTTCACCTGATTCCATGCGGAAGACGCTATTGGGATCGGCGGGGTCTGTTCCGGCGATGATTTCGTCCTGGTCGAGCGCACCGTCGCGGTCGGAATCGGCGAGCAGGTTGCGGTCGGTGATGCGGGCGGCGCCCCAGCGGAGGGATTCGCTGGTGGAGTCGGCGGAACCCGAGACGAGGAGTCGGACGGATTTTACGCTGGCTGGGATGGTGGCTGAGAAGTGGCGTGGGTAATAGACATACCATTCCGGGCCGGTGGTGGCGCTCGACATTTCGTCTCCGCTGATGAGACCGTCGTCGTTGAGGTCGTCTGTGGCGGGGACCATGCGGATTTCGGCGATGGAATTGTCGTCGAGGGTAGCTTCGAGGGTGGCCGAGATGTAGTCGGCTGTTTCGAAGTTGGTGCCAGTGCTGGTTTCGCTGGTATAGACCGTGAGAATGGCATTGGCCTGGCCGATGGTGGAGAGGTCGACCGGGTTCGAGCGGAGTGTGGCGGCGGTGGCACCGTTCATGGTGAAGGTGCCGCTCCGGGCGCTGTTCCAGCCCTGCACGGTGGCTTCCGCGGAGATCGGGTTGGTGGTGCCCCCGAAGTCAGTGGTCAGCATGGTGGGCGGGGGCGGCTGCGATCCGAGCAAGGTCAGGTAGAGGCCGAGGTCGCTGCTGTCGCTCGCGGCATTGTGGAGGGAAACCGCGAGGGTATGGGGACCGGCGCTGATGGATCCGAGGCTGATGGTGAGGAGGGAGGATTCGGTGTCGGCTCCGTCTTCCGTGCGGGAGGGACCGTCTGCGTAGGTGTAGAAGTTCGCATCCGTGCTGTTGGCCATGTTGACGCGTTTGATTTCGACGCCGTCGAGGTAGATGACCGCGCCGTCGTCCGCGAGGATCTGGGCGATGACTTCCGGATAGGCCTTGGAAGCCGTGAAGGTTGTCTTGAAGTAGGTAGTGAAGCGGATGCCCGAGGCCGGCGTGGGCAGCACCGTGGCCGTAAGGGCGGCCTGGGTGAAGTACGTGATTGTTCCGTAGCGGAAAGGCCCCGGAGCGGGCGCATTGAAGGCTGGGCCATCGTATCCGGACGCCAGATACCATGTGGTGTAGAAGTCATTGGTCGCGTCGAGCGAGGCGGGTTCGACGCCATCGGTTGTGTGCAGGGCCGACCATGGCTGATTGGCCGGGATAATGACATCCTGCGCGTGCGATGCGGCTGCGAGGACGGCGAAGAGAAGGGCGGGGAGAAGTTTCATGGGAGCAGAGTGCATTTGGTGGATGCCGAGGCAGAGCAGGAGCGGTGCCAGTGGCTGATGAGTCAGTTCCGGGGAGTGACGGCGATGCGCACGTGGGCGCGGTCGAGGGCGGAAACGGGAAGCGGTGTGCGGAAGGCGGCTTCTTCGGTGCCGTCCGGAAAGACCGGGCGGCCGCCGACTTCGTCCGTGAGAGGAAGCCATGTGGTGGCATCCGTGGAATACTGAGGCGCAATGACCACATCGTCGGCGATGCGGTTCCGGCGGAAGCGGAGAACAAGGTACGTATCGCTCTGGCCGTCTGCGGTGACCATTTCGAAGCGGGCCGAGGTGATGCCCGTGGTGGCGATGGGCGACGGGGTGACGGCGAGGGCGTATTCCGTGAGGGCGGCGAGGCCATTGCCATCGCTGTCCGCCTGTGGATCGGAGGGCAGGCCATTGCGCTCGGCCCATGCGGCAAAGGAATCGGCATCTGAAGCACCCGGGGCCCCATTGATGGAGCCACTGGCGCGCCAGTTCGATGGCAGGGAGGGATCCGGGAGCGATTCCGGACGGATGAGGACCAGCGAGTAGCCCTGACCGTCCGCGGCCTTCGGCCATGGGGGGGCATCGCTGTAGGTGAAATCAAAGATCGTGCTGCCGTCCGCCGCCGTGAGGGCAAGGCGTTCGCGGGTATTGTTGAGCCCCGTGGCATTCTGGAACTGTCCGGCCGGCGTGAGGCGCGGGTGACGGGCGGCAAAGGCCGCCGGATTCGAGACAATGACGAGGCGCTGGCCTGGGGCGAGCGACTGCAAGGCACTGTGACTGGAGAAATCGAAGTCGATGCCATCGCTGAAGTGGCAGCCCGAGAGTTCGACCTGATCCTGCGATGTGTTGAGAAGTTCGATGAATTCGAACTGGGACGAAGAGAAACCGGCGGCGGCTTCCGTGGCGGAGACGGTGGGATTGTAGCTGAATTCCGAAATGGCGAGGTTCGCAGCGGAAGCCGGCTGACCGACTACGAAGTATGCCTCCGTGAGTGGTGACCATGTGCCATTGCGGAGGGTGCGGGCGCGCACCATGCCGGTTGATGCGAGGGGGACGGGAGCCGCGTAGGCCACCGCGTCGGTGGTTGGCTGTTCTGGTGTGCGGATTTCAGCGATCAATTCCGCGGCGAGCAGGAACTCCGGATTGGCGGCCGAATCATTGAGTCCCTGGAGGGCGAGGAGATTCGGCGAATCCGTCGAGAGCGTGGCGATCTGATTCGTGAGGTCGAGCGACTGGGGAATGATGGCATCGGTGTCGGGGCGCGCTGCGGTGGCTACCGCGTTGAAGGCTGGCGAAGTGGTGGGGGCATTGAGACGGAAGAGCGGGGTACTGCCGTTGAGGAAGACAAAGGCTCCGTCGTCGTATTTCAGATTGAGGGTGAGCCGGGTGATGCTGCTTTTGAGTTCCGGAGTCAGGGTGAAGGGGAGACGGGCATAGAGGGAAGGATTCACTCCGAGCATGCCGGGAACGGTGGTCGTGATGTGCGGGGAGAAGTCGCCATTGGTGAAGCCGAGGGCGGCGGTGCCGGCGGTCCATGTGGCGATGTCCGCGGGTTCCGGCAGATTCTTCCATGAATTGCCCGGGTAGTTGGCGGTGGGCACCTTGAAGCGGACAGGAGCACCTGCGAGCAGATTGACCGAGGCCGTGCCGGCTCCAGCGAGGGCCGGGTCGGATCCATCCACGGTGTAGTAGATCGTGCCCGTGCCATCCGGGCTGGTCATGGTGAGCGGGAAGCCGGAGGGGACGAAACCGCCATTCGAGGAAAAGGCGGGAGCGGGCACATTTGGCCACATGCCGATCGCGGAAAACTGGCTGAGCAGGGTCTGCTGGCGGTTGGCGATGTAGGTATCGCGGAGCCAGTCGACTTCCGGGCGCCAGTGTGAGTTGCGGGTCATGGTGACGACGACCGGGTCGCCGCTGTTGACGTCGCCCCAGCGGGCACTTTCTGCGACGATGGGGAGGTCCAGCTGGTTGCGCAGCATGAGCAGGCGGGCCTGCATGGCGTCGCGCGAGAGGGCACCCGTGCCCAGGAAGTGCTTCTGGATCCGGTCCGAGACACGGCGCCGGAAATCGTTATTGTAGCGGCGGAGGGCGTACCACAGTTCCGCGGGCGGGCCCGGAGTACCGGCTGCGCGGGGGATTTCCGTGGCGGGCGTGCCGATGAGGGTGTGGTTGAAATCGCTGACGCGCTGGACTGGCACGAGTTGGGTGAGGGAATTGCCCATGCTGATTTCCGCGTCCCACGTCTGCCAGAAGAGGCCTGCGGTGGGGAGTGGTCCACGCGAGCGGCGGCCGGATTCCCAGTTCTTGTTGAAGAATCGGGATGCGTCCGTGAGGTTTACATTGGGAACGCCGCGGAAGACCGGGCCCATCCAGTCGTTCTGTGCGCCCCACATCTGGACGAGCAGATTGTCGATGAATTCGTCGATGGGAACGATCTGCTGAATGGCGGCGTAGATGACTGGGTCGCCGGCGCGGGTGGCGGGACGGACCAGTGCGAGGGCATTGTCCATGGCTGCGCTTGTGCCTTCCACGACATCGAAGAGCGGGTTCGAGGTATTTGAATGCTCGTAGACATCCCAGTCCTCCTCCGCGCCGCCTTGATGCGAAGCGAAGAACTCCGAACTGATGACTTCGTGGAGATCGTAAACCCCCCAGTAGAGCCCATTGATGTAGAGGTGGACATAGCGGCCGCGGTGCGAGAGCCGTCCCATGTCGAGTTCCGTCTGCCGCAGAAAGCGGTCGCGCAGGTAGGTGGCATGGGGAGCGAGATCGTTGTCTGCGGAACCGAAGGGAACCGCCCAGCCATCGTGTCCGCCAGGCCGGAGCTGGAGCTTGTCGAATTCCTCGACTGGCGATCCCGGGAAGAGAGGGTAGCGGAGACGGTCGATCCCGTATTTTTTCCGGAAATAGACACGGAACGGCTTTTTGGGGTGATCGATGGGGGCGTTGCCGCCGTGCATGCGCAGGCCGATGTCTTCCTGGAACTTGTCGGTGCCGGTGGGGTCATTCGGATTGAAGAACTCGATGGAAGCCGGGATTTCCGTGGGAGTGATGCGCCCGTTGCAGTAGATGCCCGTGTTGAAGTTGAAGAGGTCGCTGTTGCGGGCGGCGAGGCTGATGACGGGGAGGGATTCCGTGAGGGCAGGCACCATGCTCGTGGCGTAGGCCGGGTCGGTGGCGACCGCCTCGTCCATGCCGTAATCGGCCGTGACGATGGGACCGGTGAATGTGCCATTGGTGTAGTTGTATTCGTTGCCCCATGTGCTCGGGAAGCCGCTGGGCGAGGACGACTGTGCGGCGACCTGCGCTGGGAAGACGTAGGTGTGGGTCTTGGCGACCGACGGTGCCCAGCCCGGACGGAAGGCCGCCGCGCGGAGGACCGTGGTCGCCGCAATCGTGATCGGTTCCGCGTAGCGATTGCTTGATTCCGTGGGCGGCGAGGAATCGGTCGTATAGCGGATGGTGGCTCCCGCGGTTTTCGTGGTCAGGCTGACCGTGAAGGGGGTTGTCTGGAAGCCGCGTTTCACGCTGAAGTCCGGCGCGTCCGTGAACCCGGCCACGGTGGGAGGCGTGTTCGGTTTTCCCGGGGTCGGAGTGATGAGGTATCCGGTGGGTGGGGCGCCGTCGCGGATTTCGCGGGTGACGATGATTTCCGGAACGATGAGAAGGTCCGAACTGGATGTGCTCTGATTGAGCGCGTGGATGGCGAGGAGGTTCTGGCCGTTGGTGAGCAGGGACAACTGGCCAGTGATGTCGATGTCCTGGGGAATGACGGCATCGGTATCGGCGCGCACCGCGGTCGCGGTCTGATTGAAGAGCGGATTGGCCGGCGAATTGGTGGCCGCCGGAGCTGGCGGATTGAGCCGCGTTCCATTGAGCCATGCGGCAAAGCCATCTTCCCAGCGCATGCGGAGCGTCACGCTGGTGATGCCCGCTGTGCCCGCGAGGGAGAAAGGCAGCCGGATGAAGCAGCCTGGACGCAGATTGAACATGAGCGATTCCACATTCCCGCCTTCGCCGATGAACGGGGTGAAATCAGTGGGCGTGAGGGTGCGGTCGTAGCCGATCCCGGTCTTGGCGGTGAGCCATGTGGAATCGTCGAAAGCGGGCAGTTGCCAGTTGGGAATGGTCTCCGTGGGAACGGTGAGCCGGCAGTCGGCTCCCGGGACCAGCGCTGTCAGCGTTTCCACGGCATAGGCACTGCCCCACGAGCGGTCGTCCGGTTGTTCCGGGTAGTCCCGATACTCCGTGAGCGGCTTGCCGCGTGCCGTGAAGAGCGCGAGATAGCCACCGGCCGCGGAAAGCCGGAAATTCGTGTGCAGCGGAGCCGCCGGGTTTGCCCGGTCCTTGCTGGAGGCCCAGACAAGCAGATAGGATCCCGGAGCCAGCGTCACGTCGGGCAGGATCCATTTGCGTTGATTGGCTGGGTTGTCCGTGAGGCTGAGGCCGGCCAGCGACGCCGGACTGCTGCCGTCGTTGCGCAGTTCGATCCAGTCCGAGCGGTCGCCATCTTCGTCCCGGATGGTATCCTGATTGGACGCCTGAAATTCCGAAATGACCACACCGGCATGCGTGGTGGCGAGGAAGGCGCAGACCGGAAAAAGTCGGAAGCAGGCGGCGAGTTTCATGGAGATGGAAGAACCGGAGTGAAGCTGCATCTAAAAAACGCCCCCGGTCTCCGCAGGGGAGAACCGGGGGCTGAAATTATCTCTGCGGTGAGCAGAGACAGGACCAGGAAGTCCGTGGGACCTCGTCATGGCCGTGCACAGATGGGGTTCAGGCCCGCACGCGGCGGCGGCGCGCTGCCAGCCCGGCACTGCCGAGAGCAAGGAGACCGAGCCCGGATGGTTCCGGAATGGCGCCGGCCGCAATGCCGACCCCGGGAACCGATTCGTAGGCCCACTCGTGCACCGTGATGGCCCGCGGCGTCGCGCTGTTATTAGGCTCAACGGTGAGCCGCATCCAGGCAAAGTGCTGATCTGCTCCCGCATTGAAGCGGACTCCGAGGTAGCCCGAATTCTGACCGGCGAACGCCCACTGGCTGTTGGCGTAGCCCGGTCCGAAAGCCATGCTGGCGACATTGCCGGCAGCCTGCGTGAGCACAAGGAATCCTGCCGATCCATCAATGAGCGTACCCGCGGCGAGCCGGTCGGCATAGGGATACGTGATGATCTGGCCCATCACGGAAACGCTCGAGCCCACATCCGTCGGAGCCACCACCATGGCCAGTGAACTGGCATCAATACGGGTGCGCAGCCGGAGGTCGTTGACCCCGTCCGAATTCAGATCGAAGGGAAAGAATGCCGAGACCCCGTTGTTCGGGGTGGTGTCCACGAGGAACTGATCGCCGGCATTCACATAGACAATGGCGGCATTCGACGAAACCAGCGAGGCCGCTCCCACGGCAGCACCGGAGGAGTATGAGGCTAGTCGGGAGAGCGAATTCTGCGGGAGTGTGCGGATCTGCTTCATGATGGTTGGCAGGAGATTTGTTGGTTGGTTCCTTGAAAGCTGGTCGGTTTTCAGATCGAGGCGCCTCGCATGCGGCTGAACTGCATACGGCACGGCGTGGCAAAGCATGCAGATTCCGCACCGCACAGGCAAGATGATTCGGGGCCCGGATCCCGCAATCCAGTGACGGTCATTAAAGTGAACGGACTGAAAGAGCCGCCCGGCGGGGCCTGCCGCCATGCGTTCCCCGAGTCACTGGAAGCCGCCACGGTGTGGGCTCGCCTGCAACGACATTACAGCCGGACGGGGAATGGATTATGGTGTCTATATGCGGATTTGAGAGAGATGCGGTAAAAATAAATATGATAGGAAAGTGCGGGGGTCCGGCGATTCACTGAAATGGGCTTCCCGGGAAAGGTTGGGGGAGGGGTGAGCGTTCATGCTGCCCGTGTCTGCCAGTGAAGAACCGAGGAAGCGGCGCCGTATTCTGCTGATTGGGTGGGATGCGGCGGACTGGCAGCATATTGATCCTCTGCTTGAGCGTGGGCTGATGCCGTCGCTGGCTGGGTTGCTGGCGCGTGGGGTGCGGGGGAATCTGGCGAGTCTGATGCCGATGGTATCGCCGATGCTGTGGACGAGTGTGGTGACTGGCCGGACGGCGGATGAGCATGGGGTGCATGGGTTTGTGGAGGCGGATCCGGATGGTGCGGGGGTGCGTCCGTGGTCGGTGCTGTCGCGGCGGGGGAAGGCGATCTGGAACATTCTGCATCAGGAAGGCTGGCGCTGCAGTGTGGTGGGATGGTGGGCGAGTCATCCGGCTGAGCCGCTGCGTGGGACGGTGGTGAGCAATCTGTTTCTGAATGCGAAGCCTGGGCGGGAAGCGGGGACGTGGAAGATGCCGGTGGGGGCGGTGCATCCGGTGGAGCGGGCGCGGGCCATGGCGCGGCTGCGGGTGCAGCCGGAGGAGATCACGGGGGATGATCTGATTGGTTTTGTGCCGAGGCTGGCGGAAGTGGATCAGGATGGGGACCGGCGGCTGGATTCGCTGGCGCGGGTGCTCAGTGCGACGGCGTCGGTGCAGGCGGCGGCGACTGAGATCATGGAAACGGAGCCATGGGAATTCATGGGTGTGTATTTCGAGGGCATTGATCTGTTCTGCCATGGATTCATGCCGTATCATCCACCGCGGATGGCGCACATTGCGGAGCGGGACTATGGGAGTTATTCGGGCGTGGTGGCATCGGCCTACCGGTTTCACGACATGATGCTGGGACGGCTGCTGGAATTGACGGATGAGGAAACTGTGGTGGTGCTGTGTTCCGACCATGGATTTCTGTCCGGGGCGAACCGGCCTTTGGGGGATCCGAATGATCCGGCGGGACCGACGGTGTGGCATCGGGAGATGGGGATGCTGGTGATGGCGGGGCCGGGGATTGTGCGTGGTGGGGAAGTGCATGGGGCGAGTCTGCTTGATGTGACGCCGACCTTGCTGACGCTGTGCGGGCTGCCGTGCGGGCGGGACATGCCGGGGCGGCCGCTGCTGAGTGCGCTTGCGGGCATGGGTCCCCGGGATGTGCTGCCGCGGATTGCGAGTTGGGATGAAGTGGCAGGGGGAGATGGATCGCATCCGGCGGGGACGGCGTTTGGGGCGAGCGGGGAAGATGCGGCTGAAGTGACGCGACAGCTGGTGGCGCTGGGGTATGTGGAGGATAACGAAGGCGATGCGGAAAAGGCGGCGTTGTCTGCGCAGCTGGAAGCCGACTACAATCTGGCGCAGGTGCATCTGTCGCGGGACCGGGCCGAGCGGGCCGTGCCCCTGCTCGAGAGTTGTCTGCTCGCGCGTCCGTGGGAATCGCGTTACATTCATCAGCTCGCGCATGCCTTGAACCGGGCGGATCGACCGCGTCAGACGGTGGAACTCCTGATGGCGGCGTATCCCGAGAGCGATGCCGAGAAGCCGATGCCGGTGATCCGGCTGCTGCTGGCGCGGGCCCTGCTGGCGCTGGGGGATAAGGAGGAAGCGTGGCGGCAGGCGTCGCTGGCGGCGCATGGATTGCCGATGATTGCCGGGGTCTGTGTGGAACTGGCAGAGATCTGTCTCGATCTGGGGAAGCTGGATGCGGCTGGGCAGGCGGTGCGGCGGGCGCTGGCCCTTGAAGACGGCTGTGCTGCGGCGTGGCAGGTGCTGGCGGCCCTGCACTTGAGGAAACGGGAAGACGAGGCTGCGCTCGAGGCCGGACTGGCTTCCGTCGAGCGGCTCTGGCAGGCTGGGCGATCGCATTTTCTGATTGGGATGGCGCTGGTGCGGCTGGGGAGGACAGGGGAAGCGAGGATTGCGTTCGAGCGGGCGGCAGCCATGCTTCCGAGGCATCCCGGACCGTGGCGGATGCTCGCGGTGTTGCCCGGCGGCGGAGAAGGCGGAGAAGCTGCGGGCGGAGAATTTGTGCAGGAGGCTTGCCGGATGAAGGCGCGCATGCTGAGCCGGGCGGCGGCCATGGCTGGGGTGCAGCGGAGGCATGGGAATCCGCCCGTGCTGCGGGTGCCGATCCTGCCGCCCCCGTCGGCGCGGCGGGCGAAGGTGGATGGCGTGCGGCCGCCCAGCGATCGATTTCATGCGCGCGAGGCGTCGGGCCGGACCCTGACGCTGGTCTCCGGACTGCCGCGGAGCGGGACGTCACTGATGATGCAGATGCTGGCGGCGGGGGGGATGGCTGTGCAGACTGATGGCGAGCGCGGGGCCGATGAAGACAATCCGGAAGGCTACTGGGAATGGGAAGCCGTGAAGCAGATCGGAACGAATCCGGCCGTGCTGGACGGGGAAGGATTGGAAGGGAAGGCGATCAAGTGTGTGTCTGCGCATCTGCTGCGGCTGCCCGGGCATTTCCGTTACCGGGTCATTTTCATGCATCGTCCGGCCGGGGAAATTGCGCGGAGTCAGCAGAAGATGATCGAGCGTCGGGGCACGAGGGGCATGGACGGGAGCCTTGCGGAGATTGCGTCAGCGCTGGAACGTCACCGCGACGAAACCCTAGCCTATGTGCGGAGTCATCCCCGCGCCTTCGATCTGCTGGAAATCGATTACCCTGCGCTGGTGGCCGATCCGGAATCCGTGTGTGCTGCCCTGACGGAATTCCTTGGACCGGAACTGCTGCCCGAGGCCGGAAGGATGGCAGCGGTGGTGCGGCCCGATCTGTACCGGAACCGCAGTGTGCCGTGAGGCTTTCAGGCCCGGTTGCGGACGCGGCGGCAGATTTCGCGGAGGGTGGATTCGACGGCTCCGTCGGCGGTGCGGAAGGAATCGCTGTCGATGGTGAGGGGGGCTCCGATCACGACGAGCGGGGCACCGTACTGTGGGCATTGCACGGCTTGTTCCAGCGAGAGGCCACCGACTGCCTGGACGGGGATGGTGACGGCGGCGACCACTTCGCGCAGCTGGTCGAGCGGGCTGGGCATGCGGTGGCCGGCTGCGGCGATGCCGCGGCGTTCGTCGTATCCGGTGTGATGGACAATGAAGTCGCAGCCGAGGTCTTCCAGTTCGCGGGCAGCCGCCACCATATCCGGGCAGGCCATGTTATCGCCCATGACCTTGACACCGAAATCGTGACCGGCCTTGACGACGCACTTGATGGTTTCCGGGTGGGCGCGGGCCATCACGACGACGTGGGTGGCTCCGGCTTTGGCCATCATTTCCGCTTCGAGGTAGCCACCGTCCATGGTTTTGAGGTCGGCTACGATGGGGATGCCTGGGAAAGCGCTGCGGAGGGCGCGGACTCCGTGGAGTCCTTCCGCGAGGAGAAGGGGAGTGCCTGCTTCCAGCCAGTCGACGCCTGCGCGCAGGGCCATGGCTGCGGTTTCGAGGGCTTCGTCGATATTGGTGAGGTCGAGCGAGATCTGGACGATGGGATCCATGGCAGGGGCGGAGGCGGGGTGGGAAATCAGGCGAGGATTTCGCGGATGACGTGACCGTGGACGTCGGTGAGGCGGTAATCGCGGCCCTGGTGGTGGAAGATGAGGCGTTCGTGATCGAAGCCCATGCAATGGAGGATGGTGGCCTGGATGTCGTGGACGTGGACGGGGTTTTCCGCGACATGGAAGCCGAGGTCGTCCGTGCTGCCGTGGACGGTGCCCGGGCGGATGCCGCCGCCTGCCATCCAGATTGAGAAGGCCTGTGGGTGGTGGTCGCGTCCCATGGCGCGGCCGAGCGAGGGATTGGTTTCGACCATGGGAGTGCGGCCGAATTCGCCGCCCCACACCACGAGGGTATCGTCGAGCAGGCCGCGGCGCTTGAGGTCGGTGACGAGGGCAGCGCTGGCGCGGTCCGTTGCGGCGCAGTTGCTGCGGACATTGCCCGTGACATCCGAGTGGGCGTCCCAGCCTTCGTGGTAGATATTGATGAAGCGGACCCCGCGTTCGATCATGCGTCGGGCGAGGAGGCAGGCGCGGGCGAAATCCGCACGGGCCGGGTCGCATCCGTAGAGTTCGAGGGTTTCCTTCGATTCGCTGCGCAGGTCCATGAGGTCCGGGGCCGACGTCTGGAGCCGGAATGCCATTTCGTAATTGGCTAGGCGCGTGGCGATTTCCGGGTCACCATCCGCGGCGAGGCGGCGCTGATTGAGCGAAGCGATGAGGTCGAGCGTATCGCGCTGCGCTTTCGGGTCGACGCCATTCGGGCTGGCGACATTGAGAATGGGATCGCCCTGATTGCGGAAGCGGACGCCGGTGTACGTGGTGGGCAGGAATCCTGAATTCCAGAGCGCGGTGCCGCCCGAGATGCCGGCCCCTGTGCTCATGACCACGAACGCCGGCAGATTCTGGGATTCGGCACCGAGTCCGTAGAGGGCCCAGCTCCCCATGGACGGGCGGCCTGGCTGCGAGAAGCCCGTCTGGAAGAAGATCTGGGCGGGCGCGTGATTGAACTGGTCCGTGCGGCAGGATTTGATGAGGCAGATTTCGTCTGCGATCTTGGCAAGGTGCGGCAGTGTTTCCGAGAGTTCCATGCCCGATGCTCCGTGGCGGGAGAACTTGAAGCGCGGGCCGAGCACGGCGGCATCTGGCCGGATGAAGGCGTAGCGCTGGCCACCGATGACCGAGGGCGGCAGCGGCTTGCCTTCCAGTTTCGAAAGGGCTGGTTTGTTATCGAACAATTCCAGCTGGCTCGGAGCCCCGGCCATGAAGAGGTGGATGACCCGCTTCGCCTTCCCCGGGAACTGCGGGGGCCGGGCACTGACCGCCGCTGTCGCGGAACCGATCAGCGATTCCGTGAGGAGGCCAGCGAAGGCCATTTTTCCGAGTCCGATGCCACAGTCGCGGAGGAAGTGGCGGCGGGAAACATCGATCGGGTGCGGGGCAGCAGTCATGGTATCGGATGGAAGCATCCCGGCGCAGAAGCGTGGCCTTCCGCGCCGGGGTTTCAGGATGTACGCCAGACGGGCGGGGTCAGGGACCGCCGACTGGGCGGGCTGTCGCGGGCGAGCCGTCGGGTCGGAACGTGGCCAGCCGGATGGGTTCGCGGCGGGCGGTGGTATCGATGTGGACGGTGATGAGCGAGCGGCCTGCGGGGAGGTCGACCGTCATTTCCGTGGCGGCATTGACCGTGGTATTGCCCGCGAAGATCTGGAGGCCGGTGGCGTCATTGAGCCGGAGGCCGACTTTACCGGCAGTGGAGACTTCGATTTCCGCCTGGAGGGCGGCGTGGGATTTGTTGCCCGCTTTGAAGGCAGTGGCTTCGCTGATGGGGAGGGTGCCATTGGTGCGGGAGTAGACCGGCATCCAGACGAGGTCGGCCTGATGTTCTGCGAAGCCGCGGATGCCTTTGAGGCTGACCCAGCGTCCCATGTCCGGGAGGGGTTGGGCCGTGCGCCAGCGGCGGACGGCGCCATCTTCCTGGACCTTGTAGGGACCGTCCTTGCCGAGTTCCGAGAGGAAGCGGACGAGGTCGATGAATTCGTCGCGGCGGAGGCTTGCGGTGAGGCCCGGGGGCATGAGGGAAACCGGGATCGCTTCCTGTTTGGCGACCGTGCTGGCCGGGATGGATTCGACATTGCCTGCGGCGTCGCGCAGGAGGACTTCGCGGTCGTCCTGGCGGACGAGGAAGCCGCTGTGCACGCCACCGTCCTTCGTGCTGAGCATGGTGGTGGCGTAGCCTTCCTTGATCTTCTTCGATGGTTCGAGGAGGCTTTCGATGATGTAATCGACCGGGGCGCTCGAGCCGATCGAGACGAGGTCTGGGCCGACGATGCCGCCGACGGCACCGATGGCATGGCAGACCTGACATTGCTGGGCTGCGCGGCGGTAGACGACTTCGCCGCGGGCCGGGTCGCCCGCGTCACGGACTTCCGCCATCATTTTCGTGAGTTCCTCCGGGGTGAGGGACATGACCGGCTGGAGATTGCCGGCGGTGGTGAGGATTTCGACGAGTGCCTTGGTGTCGCCCCCGGCTGAGCTGGCCTTCTGAATGCCTGCGGCGGCGATTTCCGACGGGATTTTCTGGTCCTTGAGAGCCCCTGCGAGAATGGCGGGGCCGTCCTTGCGGGCGAGGACAGCTTCGAAGAGCCGCGAGGCCGGATCCGGAGACGTGAGGGCCGCGAGGAAGCCCGGAGTCATGGGGGCGGCCGCGGCCGGGTCCATGGCAAAGAGGGCAGCGATGGCCTGACCGCGCAGGTCCGCGTTGGCGTCGTTGCTCAGTTTCGACAGGAACGAGCGCGAGGCATCGCCGCCGAGGGCGACGAGCGATTCGAGGGCTGCGTCCGCAAGGGCACCGCCTTGCGAGGCAAACGATTCAAGGTGGCCGCGGAGGCCATCCAGTTTGTAGGCGCCGGCGAGGCGCAGCGATGCCGGGCTTGCCTGGTCGCCGCTGGCCGAGGCGAGCGGAGTGACCGTGGCCGGGTCGATGAGGACCTTGCGCTGGCGGGCCGCCGTGACGAGGGCGCTGGCAATGGCATCGCCGGGCACCTTGGCCGTGAGCGACGTCAGTTTGGCGAGGTCTTCCGGTGAGCCGAGTGATCCCACGAGCGCGACGACATCGCGGAGGCGGTCGGCATTCACTTTATCGGCGCTGACGAGGTCGAGGAGGGCGGCGACCGCCTGCGGACGGTCCGCGGCCTTCAGGGCGAAGGCGATCTGGGCGACATTGCCCCCGAAGGTGATTTCTCCCTTCTGGAAGGCCGGGAGCCATGTGTCCGCGAGCTGGCGGCAGGTCAGCCAGAGCGAGAAGTCGATATTCTCGTCCATGGGGTGGTCGAGGGCGCGGCAGGCGGCTTCCACGGCGGCCGGCGAATTCGCCATGCGGAGGGCATTAATCGCTTCGAGACGGACCTTGGGAGAAGGATCCGTGGCGAGCGGCGAGGTCATCGTGAGGGCTTCCGCGCCCTTGCCATCGCGCAGCACGAAACCGAGCACGCGGGCCGCCACCGAGCGGCTGTCCGCATCCTTCTGGAGGAGCGACTGCAGGAGGTCGCGGTCGAATGGCCATTTCAGATCGAAATCGGCGATCGTCTGCATGGTCCATGTGATTTCGCGGACCATGGCGGCGTCATTCTGATGGGCGGCGAAGGCCTTCTTGAGGGCTTCGATGACTTCCTCATGCGGTCGGGTCTTGAGGGTCTGCTTTGCTTCGAGGCGGACCCATTGTTCCGGTTCGCGGAGGAGCGCGATGAGGTCGTCCGTGGATTTCGAGGCGTAGTCGACGGCTGGGCAGAGCGGGCTGTTCTTGACCGAGATTCTCCAGATGCGGCCGTGGACGTGGTCGCGGCGTTCGTCGCGGAAATCGACTTCGCCGTGCTGGATGATGGGGTTGTACCAGTCCGCGATGTAGAGGGCACCGTCGGGACCCATTTTGAGGTCGATGGGGCGGAACGATCCGTGGTTGCTCGTGACCACGTCCGGGAGCTGCTGGGAAGTGAAGCTGCTGCCGTTCGGGGTCAGTTTGAAGCGATTGACGCGGTGGCCGCGGAAGTCGCAGGTGATGAGATCGCCCTGCCAGTCCGCGGGGAAGTGCCGACCGCTGATGATTTCTAGGCCGCAGTGTTTTGGCTGACCGGGGTTGAGGCCGCGCAGAATGCGGGGGAGTTGGTTGGGAAGGCAGATGAAGGTGGCTCCTGGGAACGAGTGATTGATGCCTTCGCCGTAGGCACCATCTGTCACGAAGCTCTGGCCCCATTGGTCCCAGACGTGGCCCCATGGATTGACGTGGCCCATGGCGAAGATTTCCGCGCGTTTCGTTTCCGAGCGGTACTGCCAGATGCCTGATCCCATGAGGCGTCGGACGCCGTAGGGAGTTTCCGTGTGGGTGTGGATGTAGACGCTCTGGTTGAAGTAGAGGCAGCCATCGTGTCCGCGTTTGATGCTATGGAGGATGTGGTGGGTGTCCTCTGTGCCGAAGCCGCTCATGATGACTTCGCTGGTGTCGGCCCGGCCGTCACCATTGGTATCCTTCATGAAGAGGAGTTCCGTGGAATTGGCGATGTAGGCCCCGCCGTCGCCTGGCAGAATTCCCGTTGGGATGAGCAGACCTTCGTAGAAGACCGTGCTCTTGTCCGCCTTGCCATCGTGATCCGTGTCCTCGAGGACGACGATTTTATCCGACTGTTCCTGGCCGGGCTTGATGTGCGGGTAGATGGCGCTGCTGGCGCACCAGAGGCGTCCCTTTTCGTCCCATGCCATCTGGATGGGTTTGGCGATCATGGGATCCTGGGCGAACAGGTTTGCCTGGAGTTCCGCGGGGAGCTGGAAGGTGGATTGCTGGACCGCGGGGTCGGTCGACGGGATTTCCCGGAGGTCGCGCTGGGCGTGGGTCGTGGCCGTGGCGGCGGTAAGGGCGAGGAGAGAGACAGAGATCCGCTTCATGGAAGGAAGGAAGAGAAAGGTTCCGGAGAGAGTTGGTTCGGTGTGCGGTGGGTGATCAGTTCGGGCCCTTGGATTTGGCGGCGATGGAAGCGATCACTTCCTCCTGTTTGGCGATGAGGGGGTCGAACATGGGGATTTCGACGCCGTTGTTGCCCTGTTCGTGTTTCCGGAAGCCGAAGAGGTAGGTTTCGTTCTGTGGTCTCCAGCGGTGGAAGAACAGGCGTTGCTTGGCGACAACGGCCTTGCGGAGTTCGGCCAGTCTGGCGGTATCATCCGGGCTGGGAGCGGGCAGGCCGAGGGCAGCCACGATGGCCGGTGTCATGGCGGCATAATCTGTTTCTGTGAACGTGACCCCGTTCACCGTTTTCTTCGGGACCGGCTGCGTGGCAGTCAGAATGTCTGCGAAGCGGTGGTTGCGGGAAGCCGCGAGCTTCTGAATGGCGTCGCGGATGCCAGCGAGTTTCGGGCCGTGATTGGCGAGGGCCGGGTGGTCGCCGGTGGCCGGGGGCGACATGAGAATGACCGAAGGATTCGAGACGTCGCGGATCATGTTGAGCATGCGTTCGTAGGACGCCGTGAAGTCGGCATGGCCTGCCTCGCCATGGAAGGCATCGACCGCTCCGTAGCAGCAGATCACCACGGTCGGCCGGATTTCCGCGAGTTGAGCCTTGAGACGATCGAATCCTTCCTGCGGCGGGCCGAAGTACGAACGGCTTTCGCAGCGCGGGGTATCGCCGGACCAGCCCATGTTGCGGAAACGGACGTGTTTGCCCGCGCAGGTTGCCGTGAGGGCCGCTTCCAGATGACCGTAGTTGCCGTCGCGTTCGAAAAAGGTATCGCCGAGCAGGACCACCAAGTCGCCATCGCGGAAGGCGAGGGGACCCGTGGGGGGGAGCGCCGGAAGGGCGGCCGCGGCCGCGGGAGCGGGATCCTGGGCTTGGACCGGGCGGGCCATCGGGAGGGCTGCCATGGTGGCAGCGGCGAGAAATCGGGGGAAGCAGCGGTTCATGGGAAAAACGGGAGGTTTGGAGGAATCGGGATCAGGGAAAAGGCGAGAGCATTACGTGGATGAGGAGGTGGATTTTCCATCGGGCACTATGCATTCCGGCAGAGGTCGGCCTCGTATTCCGGCGGGCGGCCTGTGATGAGGTGATCGGCCAGTTGTGCCGCGAACCATGGGGCGTGCAGGACGCCTTTGGAACCGAGCCCATTGAAGAAGGCGAGCTGCGGGTGGGCGGGATGGCGGCCGATGATGGCACGGCTTTCGCGGATGATGGGACGGACTGCGGCCGAGTGGCCCGTGACCTGCCATGGGACTGTGATGATGCTGGCGAGCTGGGCTTCGATGGCGCGGCGGCCGGACTCCGTCGGCTTTGCTGTGAGGTCATCCCATGCGTAGCCCGAGCCACTCCGGAAGCGGCCATGGCCCAGTGGCAGGAGCCATTGGGAACGGTTCAGAATGCGGTCGCCGGACAGATCCGGGATCGACAGATCGAGGATTTCGCCCTTGGCCGATTTCCAGCGGAGCCATGAAAAATGCGGATGGCGTGATGCCTCGTGTCCCTGGCAGAAGACGATGGTGCGGGCGTGGATGGTTCCAGCCGACGTGGCCATGGTGGCGTGTCCGGCGGGATCGGTCGAAACCGGTCCGGCGTCCGCCGCAAGGAAAAGCTGTCGGTCCTTCAGCCATTGGCGCGACGCCCGGATCCAGCCGGGAACATCGAGCCATGCGCTCTGCATGGCGAATCCTGGACCCGCCACGGCTCCCGGCGGCACGAGGGGGTCGGGCTGCGGCGACACCAGCCATTGGGCAAAGGCCGGGTCGTTCCGCTTTTCTGCCCAGCGCCGTTCCTCATCCTCCGTGCTGAGGAGCCGGACGTGCGGCAGAAAGTGGAAGAAATTCCGCCCGAGCAGCGCTGCCGTTGTCTTGTGGAACTCTGCTGCACACGGCCAGAATTCCGCTATCCGCCAGCCCAGCGCCACCCTTTGCCCGGTGATCGGCGTGACAATCCCCGCTGCCACGAGCGATGACGTGACCGCTTCCTCCCGGTCAATCACCAGCGGACGATGGCCCCGGCGGATCAGTTCCCATGCAAGGGAAGCACCGGCGAGTCCATGCCCG
>Ga0315904_10000617_pt1 | contig 56494 bp, 49 predicted proteins | sample LakEriMetagenome_6_FD_203529 | JGI IMG/M metagenome (GOLD analysis project Ga0315904, IMG submission 203529) | Freshwater fungal communities from buoy surface, Lake Erie, Ohio, United States - Buoy 12 MA120 | ecosystem: Environmental > Aquatic > Freshwater > Lake | place: USA: Lake Erie, Ohio...
ACAGATCCCGCTGATAATCCGCTCGCTCCGGCTCCGCCTTCGACAGACGCTCCCGAATCTCCAGGCTCCCTTGATACGCCTGCCGCGCCTCTTCCCCACGCCCCAGCGCCACATACAAATCTCCCATTCGCTCATACGACACCGACAGATCCCGCTGATAATCCGCTCGCTCCGGCTCCGCCTTCGACAGACGCTCCTGCCCAGCCAAGAGCTGGCGGTAACGATCCAGGGCCTGATCCGTGAACCCCAGGGCCAGATGGGCCCGGGCCTCGGCATCCGCAATCACGGCAAACCCGCTGTGGTGGCTCGGCAGGGTTTCCAGCAGCTCTGCCGCGAGAGAGGCGACGGCCATCGTTTGGCCGAAACGCGCCAGTGCCTCCAGACACCCCTGCCCCGCCGCCACAGCCTGATCAAAGTGCTCACCCCGCTGGTAGTTGCGCATGGCCTCGATGCCATCCTCCAAGGCGTGGCTTTCGTGCCCGACGCGCCAGATCCTGTAGTCGCCCGCGCGACGGCACCGTTCAGCATGTGCCGGCGGTTCGCACAGAGCGGCGAGGCCCTCGGCGGTCCAGCGGTGCACCCAGGCCTGGCCGTCAACGGCACGCACCACCAGCGAGAGAGCCGCCAGGCGATCTAACGCACAGGTCACGGCGGCCCCTTCCCCCTGCTTCGCAAGCATCCGAGCCAGCCCTTCCGGCGCCAGTGGCAGGTTGGACACCGCCAGTTGCGCCAGCACCTCCTCGTCGCCGCGCTGACGGACGATCCCCAACAGCTCCTCCAGCAACACATCGCGCATGCCCAAGACCACCGTCTGCCGCAACCGCTCCTCCAGGCCAGCCGTGGAGGTGCCCAGGGATAGGCCAGCGGAAGCCAGGGCCTGGCCAAGGCGACGGGTGACCGCCGGGAGCCGCCCCTGTCCCTCTCGCAGCAGGCCATCGAGAAACTCCAGAAGTCGCGGATGCCCCCCGATCGTGCGGAGCGCCGCCCCGAGATCCGGAGCCGATAACTGGCGCAGGCCAGGCAGCCGTTGCACCAGCTTGCGGGTTTCGGCGTCGCTCAGGGGGCCCAGGGGCACCTCCCACACGGCCGACCCACTTGCCGGCAAGGGGTGGCGGCAGGTGAGAAGCAGTCGGCCCCGCTGGGCCGCCGCGAGCAACCGCACCAGGTACCCGCCCGTATCCCGATCGAGGAACGCTTCGCCACCGGGGCTGAGATTTTGCTCAAAGTCGTCGAGCACCAGAAGCAGCGGCTCCTGGGCCAGCAGCCGCTCCAGCAGCCGAAAGCGCAGCTGGTCGTCGAGATCTTGCCTCAGCAGGGAGTCGGCCAGGGGCCGACTCCCCTGTCGACCGGTCTCCATCAGCGCCAGGCCCACCTCCAGGCCGATCGCCCGCGGATCAAATCGGCCGCTATGGCTGGCGACCACCCAGCCATCCTCCGCCAGCCGCCCCATCACCCGGCCCGCCACACCGCTCTTCCCCACCCCACCGATGCCGCTAAGCAGCACGCCGCCTGGACACCCGGGATCCCGAAGTCGCCGCAGGCAGGCGCGAATCTCCCGACGTCGACCCACCAGATCACCAATCGCCAGCTGGGGCACAGGTCCGGCCAGCTGGCGCATCGGCGGATCACGCAGGGGCTGCTTGTCAAGCCCGAAGTTGGCCAGGGGCCGCTCCTCTCCCGCGCAGTAGAGAGCGGTGGTGGCAGCCTCCGGCAAATTGGCGGCCAGGGGGGCCCCCTGGTTCAACCGTCGCCGCCGCTCCGCCTCCAGCTCCTGACGCGCCAGCGCCAGGGCGCGGCTGGCCAACACAGGTTCAATGCGGCAGAGATGGCCGTAAAAGGCCCGGGCCAGCTCGGTGGCGTAGCGGTCGCTCACCGTGGTCTGCATTGCCACCACTCCGGGGATGCCGGCCTGGATCAGGGCCTGAGCCAGACTGGCGCCGATGCCGGCCTCCACGCCCCCATGGCAGGCGTTCAGCACCACCAGCGGCAGAGGGCGGCCGAGCGCGCGGATCGGCGCTACCAGCTCAGCCGCCGTGACGGGCACCGCCTGGCCGTCCTCGTCTTCCAACTCCAGGCTGCCAGGTCTGCCATGGCAGCTGAGATGCAGCACGTGATAGGCATCAGTTTCGATGGCCGCGGCGATCTGATCGGGATGGCCCACCTCCAGGATCTTCACCTCCACGTTGTCGCGTCGCTGAGCTGGCTCCACCGCGTCCAGGATGTTTTGCATTTCCCTCTCGTGATCCAGCACGGTGGCGGCCCTAGCCCCCTCGTCCGGGGCGCCGACCGCCACCAACACTTTGAGGGGGCCCGCCAGCGGCGGGGGCGGGGGCGTGGCTGGAGCCGGCAGCCTTCGCCGCATCAGCACGGCGGGCTGGATCGCCAGCAGCCGGCCATCGGGAAGCCTCATGGCCTCGAACGGCAACCCCAGCAGCTCCGGGTCTTCCGCCTCGATCTCCACCAGCACCGTCGTTCCCACCTCAGCGCCATCCAGCAGCCGTGCCAAAACCTCCTCCGCCCCCTCTGGCAGGCAGAAGGCTCCCAGCGCCTGGCCTAAGGCCAGCAGCTCAGCCTCAATGACGGCGCTGCCGGCGACGCTTCTGTCGCGGGCACCAGATCCAAACCCCTTCAGGAAGGCGAGACGCCCCTTTCGCACAGCAAGCGGCAGCTCCCCATGCACGGCCTCAAAGCTCCCTAAGCCTGCGAAAGTGGCCCGCAGAGCCACGCTCCCGCCGGCCCCTCGCTCCAGCCGTAGGCACACCCGCTCCTCACGCCCGGCGCCCGGCTGACCCAAGGGCGGTGGCCCGGCCCGGCGGTTCAGCAAAGCATCGGCAATCGCCCGATGGTCGTCAATCGACAGGCGGCACAAGGGCCTGAGCAACGGCGGCACGTAAGCGTCATCGCCCACCTGCACCGGAATGAGGGGTTGGCCCTTCTGGATGCGCTCGTGGGTGAGGGCACTCACCTCAGCGTTCACCCAAGGGCTCCGCAACGACTGGGCGGAGAACACGATCAGGCCGGCATCCGCCTGTTCAAGCCCCGCATTGATCTTGGCGAGGATGTCATCCCCAGGGGCGATCTCCCACTGATCGAACCAGGCGTCAATGCCCCGCTGGCGCAAAAAGCGGGCCAGAGCCTCAACGGCGGGCTTGTCGCGGGAGGAATGGCTGAGGAAGACCCGCATGACCCACTCGCTTGGCTTGGCTCGATTCTGCGGCGGATTCAACGATCGCGCCGCCAGATTGAGCGGTGAGCGTCACACCGCCAACACTCAGAGCCGGATCCTGGCCAACCCCCCGCTCCCCAGCTCCTACGGCAAGGCCAAATGGCCCAGTGGGGCCTCCGTGAGCGATGGCCCATGGATCAACAGTGGTCTCGATTGGGCAAACCTGGAAAGCCATCATCTCCGGCACCCAAATAGAATCTTTGCTTGAGCTCTACAGCCAAGCCATCCAGGTCCTGGGTGAAGTTCATATCACTGATGCCAGTCATGCGTAAACTTCGAGCGATTTCATTACGCAGTGAGGCCGGGATCACCAGCTTTACGAGATACCAGTATTTATCGGCATCGAAAGCTTTTGTGGAGAAGTTAATAATGCTATCGTCGTCAGGTGTAGAGAGTTTAGAATACCTGCCTTTTTGAAACGATCCTAATGGATGCAAAGTAAACCGGCTCAAGTGGGATTCTAAACGCCGTGAGAGATGACTTGGGATGAGAGGAATTGGCAAACCGGAAACCTCCCTTTCCCGGATCACAATCTCCTGGCCATCGATGGAGATGATGAATGCCTCCCCTGAGCTACAGCGCCCCCTGACGTGCGGCTTTCTTGTGAAGCAAAATCTTCCTCCAAAGTAAAGCCTACGTAAAGCCATCACTTTTTTGTCCTGAGAAGTAATGTTGCGGGTCCCCTTTTGCCCGGCAGGGTTTGTGGTAATCAGAAGATTAGCTGTTGCCATTTCCATGAGTCTCCTTGGCTCCAACATCCAAACAGCACAGTCTCGCTCACTCGATGCCGCATCAGAAGCTCCCGGTTTCAGATGCTCCTTGGATTCAGCGGGATCGTGGACGGCATAGGTGAGGCCGATCAGACTGCCCTTGGTCCAGTCCAGGAGCCTCGAAGGAACCTCATGATGGCGCATGATATAATTCCATTCGACAACATCACCAGGGGAAATACCAGAAAGATAAGGCCGTGCAAAACGGATGAATCTCTCTTGAAAGTATTCTTCAACAGTAAGAATATCGTCATATAGACTGGAATATTTTGAATAAAAACGCTGGAGCGATGGGGTGAGTGAATGGTTGACATTTTTTTGGCCCCTGAACCAGGGAAGTATTTCACCCACATAACGCTCAGCGGGGATTGAGGCCCCTGACGCCTGCCTCTCACTAGCATGTTTACGCCACGCTGCCGCTATCTGATCGGTAACCGTACAATAGTCTGCGAATGATTGAATACGAACCGGGGGAGGGTGGGGGTAGTGCTGGCCCGCCTGAGACAGCAGATCAGAATTAAACTCCAAGAGATCTAAATCCATCGCTCCACACATTCACTAGTAACTTACGTTCTAGAGTCTTCCTTGCACAATTTTGAATTATGTCAGGGGATCCAAACGCCTTCATAAGATCACCTTGGTGCCTGGCATCACCTATCAAAACCCATGGTTCCAGCGGCCCAATGCTGTGCATGCGAGAAGCACCGGGCAGATCTTCAGGTTTGCGGAAGCTGAAACAAAGCCAGAAATTCGGGGTCGGGCGTGCCCTTGAACGCCACGGCGCGGATCTCCAGATTGCCCGTGCCGCTATAGATGGCGCTGAAGCCGGCGGCGCGCAGCGTGCGCGACAGCGATTGGGGGGTGAAGCCCGTTTTGTGGGCAAAGAAGTCGTGGCCGCTGCGCTCGATTTCCACGCTGTAGCCATAGATCACATCCAGCACCATGATCGGGCCAGCGGGGGAGACGTAGAGCACGTCTTCGAGATCCATGTTTTTCTCCATCGCCACCCGCATCACGGCTTGAAGGTCGGGCACGCGGATGTGGGCGAAGCCACCCTCGCGCAACACATGCAAAAAACCCGCCAACACTTTGGGCACATCATGACGAAAGTAGTGCTCCAGGTTGTGGGAGCAATACACCGCGTCGAATTGGCCCGCTTCAAGGGTGGCCAAGTCGCGGGCGTCGCTGAGGATGTCGGGGGAGCCTTTTGGATCGATATCCAACAGCAAATGCTCAAACTCCGCGTAGGGGGCCGGCAGGGCGATGGCTTTGCTGTTGCCGCCCACATTGAGAACTTTTTTCCTCACCGCCCTGGATGGTGTGATGGCGGCAGGCTACCGGATGTCCGCTGAGGCGGATTCCACAGCGGCCCAAGGCGTTGATAAACGCCATCAAAGGTGACGTTGAGGCCCCCACACCTGTGGTTGTCGCTGACGACGAGGAGCTCGTTCAGCAGGGTGAGGCGGGCTTTGCAGCGATAGGGCTCGGGATCTGAGGGATCCTCAATCCACAGGATGGGGCCGGTGGGCCTGGCGCGGCCCGCGAGGCGGCCGCTGTGGGAGTTGGGATGCTGGCGCCCCGGCCAATAGGCCAAGCCCTCCACCTGGATCTCCCCGGGCTGGCCGCCGCGCTTGAGGGTGAGGGGTTCCCCCCACGCGATCCAGCGCCCAAGCCAGCGCTCCAGCGGAGGGTTCAGGTCGGAGTCCACGCTGGCGAGACGCGACAAGGGGAGCCAGCCCACCCGCTCCCTGGCCCCCCGCGGCTGAAGCCAAGCGCAGGCGAAACCATTGGTGGTGTGGGACAGGATCACCTGATCCCCTGGACGCACCGTGCTGGGGAGCCGGCAGCGGGGATTGTCGGCGCGGGGGCAGCGGCCTCCAGCGGCCGAGCCATCCTCATCGCCAAGGAATGGAAGGGGAGCGTTGCCGGGCCCAAGCACCCGCGCGAGGCGAAACGTGGGCCGAGGGCCGGGGTACTCCCCACCGCCAGGAAAGGCGCCATTGCGGCAGAAATGCTCCGGGTTGCCAAACAACTCCCGCTCCCTCGCCACCACACCAAGGGGGGCCAACAGGACGAGACAACAGGCGATGGAGCGAAGGAGCGGGTTCACCGGGCACATGGTTCATTTCTGATTCATCAGAGCGCTTCAGGGCTTGATGGGCTCAATGTCGTTGAGCTGCCAGCTTTTGGCGAAGTAGGGCTCGGTGGGGGCGTAGAAGCGGAAGTAGGCGAACCAGCCTTTGCCGGGGAGGGTTTGGATCCAGTTGGTGGCGCCCTTGGGCTTCACCGGACCAAAGAACACATCCACCGAGCCGTCGGCATTGGTGATCAGATCAGGTTTGCGGGAGCTGAGGTCGGCGGCGCCCTGGGGAGTGATCAGGGGGCCGCGGCTGAGGTTGTTGTAGAGGGTGATCGACCAGAACTGCTTCACCGGCGCGTTCGCCGGCACCCTCAGCCTGTAGGTGCGGCCGCCATCAAGCCAGCGGCCGTTAGCGTCTTTGGACACCTCCAGATACACCTGCCCGAAGCCCAGCACGCGCCCCTGCATCCCCACCGACATGCCGATCGCCTCGTAAAACCAAGAGCCCCGCTCGTCGAACTGCACCCGCCGCTTGTCAGGCGTCTCCTGATCCAGATCAAAGAGCACGGCATACTCCCAGTGCTTGCCGGGGTAGACCGTGGCGCCGGGGGTGCGCTTCTCGTAGGCGATGGTTCGGGCCATCAGATCGCCCAGCTGGGCCGCCTCCCCCAGGATCCGGGCCTGACGGGCATCGGGGTTGAAGGGCTGGCCGGGGCTGATGCCCAGGGGCGCCAGCATCCCGAAAAACATGCGGTCGCGGGGAGCCACGGGCTCATTGGCGTAGAGCTCGCTCAGCAGGCGCCAATAGCTCAGATCGGCGGGCTGGGCCGAGTCCCAGGGACGTCCACCCACCTCATGGAAGCGGGTGGCCGGGGCGTTGGCCCGCTGGTTCCAGCCATAGAGGCGGTGCTGGCGCACGGTGGCTTCCGCCACGGCCTTGTCGGGCGCCAGGCCTCGGGTGCCGAACCACACCTGGTTGCTCGTGGCGCGCACGATCCGGTAGCCGGGCGCCACCACCTCCGGGCCGCCGGGGGGAAGGATCAGATACTTGCCGCCCGCGCCCTTGTCGGGCCCCGTCTGGCCCATGTCGGTAATGGGTTGCTGCCAGATGTCGAGCACGCCACCGGCGGTGAGCCCGGCGGGCACCTCCACCACCAGGGGGCCCTGGGCCGCCAGGTCCCAGAAGCTGAAGGCGTAGAGGGTGGTGATGTTGGGGGTGAGCATCCCCGCCTTGTCTTGGAGGGTGCGGTAGAGGAGCACTTGGCCGTTGGGCACGCCGAGGGTTTTGGCTTGAGCGTCGTGGAGGGCCTTGAAGCCCACGGCGGGCAGGGCCCAGAGGTAGGCCTGGGTGGCGCGCTGGAAGTCGAGTTCGTCGTAGAGCTTTTGGGCGGTGGCGGGGGTGGGATAGCCGTTGTCCAAGGGCAGGGGGCCCAGCCGGCTTTGGGGGCTGGTGGCGGCCTTGGCGGAGGCGGGGGCGGGGGCGGCGATGGAGGCGGCAGGAAGGGAGCTGAGGCTCGTCAGAGCCAAAAGCAGGGCCAGGGGGAGGTGACGGTTGGGCAACAGCTTGAGGCGACAACCGAGGCTAGTCAGGCCGGGCGGAACTGACCCGTGGGCAAAAACTGTGTGCGGACACACAATTCAGCTGAGCGTCCTTTCTCCCCATGGCCCCCACTCCCCGGCTCCTCGCGGCGACGGCCGCCGCCCTCACGGCCCTCGGGCTGGGGACGGTGAGCCCGGCGGCGCTGGCCTGTTCGCGCGTCACCTGGGTGGGACCGGCCAACCAGGTGATCACCGGACGTTCGATGGATTGGCCCTATGGCTTCAATTCCCATTTCCACGTGATTCCACGGGGGGAGCGGCTGGATGGGGCCGGTGGGGTGAATTCCCTGAAATGGACCACCCGCCACGGCGCGGTGGTGGTGAGCGGCAGCACGAATCCCGGCGGCGCGATTGACGGGGTGTTTGACGGAATGAACGAGCGGGGCTTGGCGGCGAACCTGCTCTATCTGGCGGAAAACGACTTCGGGATCGCCACGGCCGACGCCCGCCGGCCCCGGCTCTCCTTTGCCGCCTGGACGCTCTATCTGCTCAGCCAATACGGCTCCGTGGCTGAGCTGGTGAAGGCGGTGGCCGCCGATCAGATCCAGATCGTGCCGGTGCCGTTCGGGCCGGGCGGCAAGGCCAAAGCCACGGTTCACATGGCGGTGTCGGACGCGAGCGGCGATTCGGCGGTGATCGAGTACCTCAAGGGCAAGCCCGTGATTCATCACGGGCGGCGGTATCAGGTGATGACCAATAGCCCGGTGTTCAGCGAGCAGTTGAAGCTCAATGGCTACTGGGTTACCCGGGATCGCACCAAGGAGCTGCCGGGCTCGATCCAATCGCCGGATCGCTTTGTGCGCGCGTCCTATTACGTGGGGCAGCTGCCGCCCACGACAGATCCGCGCCAGGCGTTGGCGGGGGTGATGAGCGTGATGCGCAACGTGTCGGTGCCGTGGGGCACGCCGGATCCGGAGCATCCCAACATCTCCCCCACCTGGTGGCGGACGTTGCTCGACCAGAAGAATCAGGTGTATTACTTCGATTCCGCCCTCTCCCCCCAGATGGTGTGGGTGAACCTGAGGCAGATCGATTTCCGCCCCGGCAGCGGCATCCGGGCGATCAAGATCGAGGGCAATGAGGCCCTGCAGGGGAATGTGAACAGCCAGCTGAAGGCGGCGGCGGGGATTCAGTTCCTGGCGCCGAAGTAACCCGGGCGTCGTCAGGCCGTCACGGTTGGGTGGAGGTGTTGGGCGGGAAATACTGATCCCGCCCTCTCCACAGCGCGGCCCCATCAAGAGGCTCGCCGGTGAAGACAATCTGGCGGCTGGTCTTGTTGGTGCGGGTCTTGAGGTGGTGAGTACTGACGGATCCCCTACTGCAACCCCACCATCAAGCGATAGCGCTCGGCGGGGCTGACCAGGTGGTCGTGATCGGCCGACAGCGGATCGGCGGCGATCTCCACCCAGTTCACGGTGCCGCTGAAGCGGCCTTGGGGCCTGGAATACTCGTCGGTGACGGGGGAGGCGGCGTCGCGGCCCACATCGCAGGTTTCGTCGGCGGAAAAGAGGAAGGGCTCCGTGCGCTCAACCCGCCCCGTGCCATCCAGCGCCCCATCCAGGTAAAGCGTCACTGTGCCTCCAAGGCCCAGACCACCGCCGTCATAGGCGAACTCCATGCGCGCCTGATGGGTTCCCTCGGGCAACACCGTGGCGCCGTCGATCACAAAACGCTCCATGCCATAGAAGTTGTAGACGTAGCTGAGCCGACCGGCTCGGGTGTGGAAACTCCAGCCGCCGATGCGGCCCCCCTGGGCAATGATCACCCCCTCCGCTCCCGCGGCGGGCACCACCAGCTCGGCGAAGCGATCATCCAGGGGCAGCACGTTGTTCTTGGTGGCCTCAATCAACCAGAGCCGTTGCAGCTCCTTGAGCTTGTCGGGCTGGCTGGCGGCCAGGTTGTCGCACTGGGTCCAGTCGACACGGGTGTCGTAGAGCTCCCACACGTCGTCGTCGAAGGGGGGAAGGGGAACCAGGCCCGTTTCCCAAGGCAGCCGGTGGCGTGTGACGGCGGTCCAGCCCTTGTGGTAGATGCCGCGATTGCCAAACATCTCGAAGTATTGGGTGTGGCGCCGCTCCGGCGCGCCGGCATCGGCGAAGGAATAGGCCAGGCTGACGCCATCCATGGGCCGCTGCTGCACGCCATTCACGAAGATGGGCTGGGGCAGGCCGGCCACCTCCAGCAGGGTGGGGGCGATGTCGATCACATGATGAAACTGGCCGCGCACCTCCCCCTTGGCCGTGATGCCCTTCGGCCAGTGCGCGATCAGGCCGTTGCGGGTGCCGCCCCAGTGGGAGGCCACCTGCTTGGTCCACTGATAGGGGGTGTTCATGGCGTGGGCCCAGCCCACGGCGTAGTGGTTGTAGGCCCGGGGGCCGCCCCACTGATCCAGCCGCTCCCGTAGGAAGGCGGGCGTTTCCAGGTGCCCCATCCCGCTGAGGGACGCCATCTCGTTGAAACACCCTTGCTGGGAGCCCTCGGCGGAGGCGCCGTTGTCGCCCACGAGCACGAGGATCAGGGTGTCGTCGAGGATCCCCAGCTCGGCGAGGCTGTCCACCAGTCGACCCATGTGGTGATCGGTGTGGGTCAAAAAGCCGGCATACACTTCCATCTGGCGGGCGAGCACGGGCTTGAGCTCCTCGGGGATGGCGTCCCAGGCGGGGATCTCCGCGTGGCGGGGAGTGAGCCGGGCGTCGGCGGGAATCACGCCGAGGCTCTTTTGGCGGGCGAGGGTTTGCTCCCGCAGCGCGTCCCAGCCCTGGTCGAACTGGCCCTTGTAGGCATCAGCCCACTCGGCGGGCACGTGGTGGGGCGCATGGGTGGCGCCGGGGGCGGGGGCCATGTAGAGGAAGAAGGGCTGGTCGGGCCTGAGCGCCTTTCGCTGGCGTATCCAGCCCACGGCACGGGTGGTGATGTCGTCGGTGAGGTGGTAGCCCTCCTCCGGCGTGGCGGCCGGATCAACGGGTGTGGTGCCGTGGAAAAGCGAGGGGTAGTACTGATTGGTTTCGGCGGCGATGAAGCCGTAAAACTCCTCAAACCCCCCGCCACCGCTGGGCCAGGCGTCGAACGGTCCGGCGGGGCTGGCCTGCCAGACGGGCACCTCATGGCACTTGCCGAAGTGCGCCGTGCCGTAGCCGTTGAGCTTGAGGGTGCGCGCGATCGGGGAGCAGGTGTTGGGGAGCACGGTGCTGTTGCCCGGCGCGGAGGTGGCCAGCTCCGTGATGTTGCCCATCCCAACGGCGTGATGGTTGCGGCCGGTGAGCATGGCCTGGCGGGTGGGAGAGCAAAGGGCGGTGGTGTGAAAGCGGTTGTATTTGAGGCCGTTGGCGGCCAGCCGCTCAAAGGTGGGCGTGTGGCAGGGGCCCCCGAAGGCGCTGGAGGCGCCAAAGCCCACATCGTCGAGCACGATCAGCAGGATGTTGGGCGCGCCGGCGGGGGGCCTCAGGTCGCGGATGGGCGGATCGCTGGTGTCGGGGTCCTTGGCGTCAAAGGTGGTGGGGCCCACCGGGGGCTGGTCGGGGATGGGCAGCACGTGGCGGGGAAGGTCGTCGCGGCTGGCCATGGGCGTTCCGGGGGCGCTCTGGGGAAAGCGTAGGCAGGGGGAGGCGGGTCGTCGACCAGGGTTGGAAACGCTTCAGAGGCCTGGGATCGCCTCCCTAAAACGACGCCTCCGTCTGCCCGGCGAAGCGCCCTTGGTAGTGCTCGCTGCCCACCAACTGTTGGAACACAAACTGACAGATGGCCAGGCCGGGAAAGACGGCCAAAGGCGCGGGGCCGAAATTGCTCATTTCCAGCACCTGCTGGCTGTCGATGCCCGGTCCCATGAAGGGGGCGCTGATGTGCACCATCAGCCCCAAGCGGGCGAAACGGCTGCGGCCCTCCAGCCAGCCGCAGAGGCCGGGCCCCAGGCGCAACCGCTCCCGGGTGATCCCCAACACCGTTTCGCCGGGCATGATCAGGATGTGTTGGCCGCTGGCCACCTCGATCTTGTCGGTGAACTCGCGGTAATCGGTGTGTTCCCGCACCTCAATCACCTGGTGCACCTTGCGAAACACCCGAAAGGTGCTGGCCAAGGTGAGATCGAGGGAGGCGGGTCCCAAGAGCTCCGGCGTGAAGGGCGTGATGTGGATCGCGCCGTCGTCGATCGCCTGGAGGATGGCCTGCCTGCCGAGCACGGACACGGGTTGGGGTGAGCGAGGGGGAACAGGACTCACTATGGGGCAGGTCTTAACCGGGCCTTAGCGCTCCACCGCCCGGGCAACGAGCAAGGTGGTGGGGATAGGGTCCATGGCCATGGCAGGAAGCGCTGAGGGGCTGGTGAGGAGTGGGGATTTCGCCCTGGAGCTGATTCAGCGGCAGGTGCGGCGGTTGGGGAAGCTGCAGGGGGAGGTGATGGCGGATCGGGATCCGGAGCCGTTGCACCAGTTGCGGGTGACGCTGCGGCGGTTGCGGACGGCGTTGGGGCAGTTCGCGCCGGCGTTGGTGTTGCCCGAAGGCGTGAATGGGCGGCGGATCGCGTCGGTGGCGCGGCGCACGAGCCTGTGCAGGGATCTGGATGTGTTGCGGCTGCGGCTGCGGGAGGAGTGTTTGCCGCGATTGCCGGAGGAGGAGCGGCGGAGTTTGGAGGGGGCGCTGAAGCGGTTGGGGGAGGATCGGGAGCAGGCGTTCGCCACCTTGGTGGAGGCGCTGCGGGGGGCAAGGTATTTGAAGTTGTTGGCGCGCCTGCACAAGTGGCAGCGGCAGCCACGGTTGACGCGCCTGGGGGAGATGCCCCTGGTGGAGTGGTTGCATGAGTGGCAGGCGCCGTTCACGGCGGGGTTGTTTCCGCATGCCGGCTGGATGGAGGAGGATCCCGGGGCGGAGGCGTTGCACGACTTGCGGAAGCGCATCAAGCGGGCGCGGTACGCGCTGGAACCTCTGGAGCCCTGGTGTGAGCCGGTCTTGCGGGAGTGGATCGAGGAGTTGAAGCGGGCGCAGAACCACCTGGGGGAACTGCATGATCTGCAGATCCTGAATCGCAGCCTGGTGGAGGGGGAGTGGTGGCGCAAGGCGCCGAAGCTGCCGGCGCTGCGACGGGAGCTGGAGGCACGGCGGGAGGCCCATTGGGTGCACTGGCGCGAGTTGGCTGAGCGGCTGCGGGGGCCAGAGCGTCGCCACGAGATTCAGCGGCGGCTGGTGGAGTTGGGGAGGGGTGGTCAATGAATACTCCAATCACTTAGCAGCGTCTTGGTGGTGCCCGTGCCCGGCAACTGGATTCGCAACAAAGGATCGACATCATTGATGTTGCTCTGGTAGAGCTGTGCCCAGGGGAAAGCCTGGACACTCTCATTGGCCATGAAGTCAATGCGCCGTTTGAGAATTGCACAAGATTGATCATCAAGAAGCTTGGCCACAATCGCCTGTGGATTGGCTTCTTTCTTGCCACGCCTTCCCTCCACAACCAAAGCGCGGCCCTGCTTGCACTTCGACTTATAGGTGTATTTCATTCTGGCAAAGAGATAATTATAGCCCAACTTCAGCACGTTGTCCGAGAAGTCAGACAATGGCTTATTGATACCAAAATAATATCGGCCTAAACACTGAGCCATTGGGGCAATAACTCGAAAATCTGGCTCCAGAAAAGTACCACTCACGTCTATTCGCCCTTGAAGATCATCGTCCCTACCGTACCAAGCAGAACCTTGAGTATGGATATTCCAGTATTCTGGGTACGTGATCAGATCAAAGATGATCTGAAAGTCGAGCTGGCTATTGGCAACGCCAAAACCGATCGATTCATAAAAGTTGTGCACGGCACGAAAATCTTCCATGGATTTAGATCCCCAAAGCTCAAACCCTGTTTGTGTTTCCGTTTCTTCACTGATGATCTGCCCACATTTCATGTCACGCGTGGGGCCGTCAAGCAAGGCTTTATATCTACCGTCGGCCATGATCCTTCCCAAGGAAGGTTGAATCGTATCCTGGTATTTCTTGAGGTATTGGCCATAGGTTGAATAGGTGGAGAGCTGACTGCGTTTTTGTTCGGCATCTTTTCTCCATTGCGTTGCCGTGTAGGTATACGCACTCATCGCGATACCCACTGCCGCGGAAATCAAGCCAAGGATGACAGTCGCATCTCTTGCGACAGCCACCATGGTCTGGATGGAAGGTTTGCCTCCGCTTCTCGATTTCTTGTCGTTGACCTGTTTGCACATCGATCGTTGATCGTGGCGTTTTGCTCTCAGCTTAGCCAGCCACAGCTTGACAACACACGAGCTGATAATTCACAGCTGTAATCAAGTTAAGTCCCGCAAGGCCTGCTCAAACCAGGCTGAAAAGTCCTGATTGGCATGCAGTTTGCCCGCGTGTTTCAGCTGGGCGAGGATCTCAAGACCGCGAAGGAGATGCCCCTTTCTCTGCTCAGCAGACAGCAGCGAGGAGAGGGATCCCAACTTGGCACACGACACCGCCACATCCACCTGCCACTCCGTGTTCGCCGGATCGCGCTTCGCAAGGTCTTCGGCAATCCTCAGCCCCGCCTGGTACGCCGCCAGCGCTCCGGGGCCATCCCCCTGCTTCACCAGCACATCACCCATCCGCTCATGGCTCACCGAGAGATCCCGCTGCCACTCCGTGTTCGCCGGATCGCGCTTCGCAAGGTCTTCTCTGATCCTCAGCCCCGCCTGGTACGCCGCCAGCGCTCTGGGGCCATCCCCCTGCTTCACCAGCACATCACCCATCTTGTTGTGGCTCACCGAAAGATCCCGCTGCCACTCCGTGTTCGCCGGATCGCGCTTCGCAAGGTCTTCTCTGATCCTCAGCCCCGCCTGGTACGCCGCCTGCGCTCCGGGGCCATCCCCCTGCTTCACCAGCACATCACCCATCTTGTTGTGGCTCACCGAGAGATCCCGCTGCCACTCCGTGTTCGCCGGATCGCGCTTCGCAAGGTCTTCTCTGATCCTCAGCCCCGCCTGGTACGCCGCCTGCGCTCCGGGGCCATCCCCCTGCGACACCAGCACATCACCCATCCGCTCATGGCTCACCGAGAGATCCCGCTGCCACTGCGTGTTCGCCGGATCGCGCTTCGCAAGGTCTTCGGCAATCCTCAGCCCCGCCTGGTACGCCGCCAGCGCTCCGGGGCCATCCCCCCGCTTCACCAGCACATCACCGATGCCGTTGAGGGCGATGGCGATTCCTCGTTGATCCTCGGCCGCTTCCGCGTTGCGCCGCGACCGCTCAAACGCCTCCCCCGCCCCAGTCAAATCCCCCAGCCGGATCAGGCCATAACCCAGGCCAAAGCAAGCCGAGGCCTCCGTGGGATCCGAGAGACCAGCCTGCCGCCAAAAATCCACCGACGCGATCACGTCCACGCCCTCTCGCCGCCGCGCCAGCTCCCGCGCGGCGGCGGCCAACCTGCCGCGCCATCCGTCCTCCGCCTCCCAGCCCTGCCGCTGGATGCCGAAAAACTCCCGCAAAAGCGGATGGAGGTGATACAAATCCGCCTCCCGATCCAGCTGGTCCAGCAGGTTGGCGCCCACCAAATCGGCCAGGGCGTTGTCCCAAAACCGGCCTTGGGCAAACGCCGGATCGGGCGGTTCACACCGCTCGATCAGCTCCCAGGGGATCGGGGCCGCCAGAGTGAGGCTGAGCAGCCTGGCCAGTTCCCGTCCCTCGTCCGTCAGGGTGGCCCAGCTCGCCAGCAGGGTGGCCACCAGGCCTTGCTCCGCCAGCACGTCGGCATGGGCCTGGCCGAAGGCCTCCGCCCCCAGCTCGGGCCGTGCCAGATCCCGCCGCAACGCCGCCACGCTCAGGGCCGGCACCCGCCGCAACCGCCCCCCCAGCAGCACCAGGGCCAGTGGCAACCCCTCCACCGCCGCCACAAGCCGCCGCGCCTCCTCCATCTCCCGCTCAATCCGCCGGCTGCCGGCCTCCCCCGCCCGAACCTTGAGCAGGGCGAGAGCCTCGTCGCTCCCCAGCACCGGCAGATCGATCGCCGCATCCGCCGTGAGCGGGTCGGCCCGCTGGGTGAGCAGCCGGCGGAAGCGCGGCGGCAGGCCCGTGCCCAACCGACTCCGGATCCGCTGGCCCTCCAAACCAGAAGGAACATTGTCGACCACCAGCAACACGGGGGCGTCATCGTCTCCAGGCCAGGCCTGCCAGCAGCGGCGCAGCCGGGCCTCCGGCTCCAGCCCATCCCCTTGGCTCAGGCCAGGGATGCGGGCCTCCAGCTCCACCGACGCGCGGAGGGCCATGGCCTCAAAGCCCTCGGTGGCGGCCATCCACCAGGCGCCGCCAGAGAACAGGGGGGCGCGGGTGGTGGCGTAACGAAGGGCCAGGGCGGTTTTGCCCACCCCGGGCAGGCCGTGGATCACCACCTCAGCGCCGGGGGACCGCAGGGCCCGCTCCAAGGCCTGGAGCTGTTCGTCACGGGCGACGAAACCAGAGACGGCGGGGGGCAGGTTATGGAGTTTCCCGCCCCCCGGGAGCTTTGGGTCGGGCTGGGGGTAGATGTTCACATCGCGGCCCGCTTGGTAGAGAGAGCCTTGGGGTTTGTTATCCGTGAACGTCAGGCTGGCCGGGGGCCCAGCGGCGGGCCGCTGATCGGCCGGCGGCGGCGAAGACCCGAGACGACGCAGCCATCCCCACACCTTCTCCAGCTTGTCGGCCTGGGTGATCAGCGCCAAAACCACAACGACAAACAGCACGACGCCCGCGGGCACCCCCAGCTGGCGGGCCAGAGCCAGCGGCGAATCCCCCCCCTCGCTCCGCGCGGCGTCTCGCGCCGCCTCAGCGTGGGCGCCAGAGCCGAGCCCCGCCGTCCAAAGGGCCGCCGCCACCAGCAGTGGGCGGAAACCCTGGCCGCGGAGAGGGCTTCGCCACCCTCGGGAGGAGCCGGCAGGTGGCACGCCAAAGAAAAAATCACCAGTGAAGGTTATCGCGACGGACCAGGACTTTCACCCGTCGCGTCGTGAAACTCGCAACTCCGCGACTCACGATTCCACCGGCCGCCAGCATCGAGGCACTGATCCACCCTCGCGAAGTCACGCAGGTGCCAGCCCACCGACGCGACCGCGAGGGCCATGGCGAGAACGAGAACCAGCCGTGCGGCGATGGGCACGGAACGCCCGGGCAAGAGCAACCAGTCAAAACCAAAGGCTGAGGGCAGGCCAATGGATACGCGAGGGCCGGGCAATCGGCGCAAGGTGCCCACCACCGTTTGCCTGTCGTCGTCACAGAGGTGGCGCGCAGGCCAATCGACCTCGACGATCAGTGCACAGGCTTCGCGCCAGAGGCGCTCAGAGCATCAAGTCTTGTAAAACCGCCGGTACGTGGATCAGCGAGGTTCATAGTGTTTTTTTTAGATCCCCAGGCGCTCCAATGGACGCAACCACTCTGATCTCAGGCACCTCAGACAATGGCTCCATTGATGAGGCCATTCAAGACGCCATCAAAAAGATGAAGGCGTTTGCCGGCCAGAACGGAGCCGATCGCATGGTCAGCGGCACACTCACCTGCCTGACGGTGGAGTCGGGCGGATTTGCTCCGGTCAACAAGGTCACGGCTCAATTCAATGTTCATCTGCGATAAGCGAGCCTCCAAGTCACTCAGCAGGACATCACGCCATGACCGCGTTCCACGGCTTTGTGTTTTCAAAGCTCCATCTCATTGGCACCCGCTCTGAGGGGCCCAAGTATGTTCTCCAGCAGTTTGACTACTCCGAACTTGCCATCCTCAAACAGACCGATTTGTGGCAAGAAGACCCCAAGCTTCAAAAGGAATTGGGGAAAAAAGTCACCCTGGAAGGCAAGCTCACGGAAGCCGGGCTCATCTACGACCATCTTTCGCCTTACGTCCCCGAGAAGCTTCCTCTTGGCAATGAGCAACAACTTGAGGTGGATCTCATCCTGGAGGCCAATCCAATTTGCCTAGATCGCGTTCCCACAAAAAGCTTGCTCAGACCCTATAAGATCACCCTGACGGTTCGTTGGCCATACAGGAGCATTTGGCGCGGGCAGTGCCCCACCTCCCAGCTCTATGACATCTTCGTTGAACATGAGGGCAATTCCCTCTGGCAATGGAGCAAAAATCGATTTTTTCTTCAGGTGCAGACCCCTGTTTCCATCCAGGGTGGCAGTCCCTATGCCTTCGCTGAAACCTGGGTGATCGATCCGGCCACCATCCAAACAGAAGGCACCTACACCATTCGCGCTGTCTTCATCGCCTCAGGCCAGGAGGTCACAAAAGACGTCGTGATCAAGTTTGCCAACTAACCCACTCCGGCTCCGCCCCCCATGGTGGTGGGCCGGTCTATTCCAGTGAGCAAACAATGCCGCGAGAGTGAGTGCCGCTCATCGGTTGAGCGGAATTCACCGTGATCGTTCTGATTCTGGGTCCAGATCACCTTTGGTGAATGTCGCGGAAAAAGTCGGTCATGCGCGAGCGACGGGTGCTGGGGATCGGCTCGCGATGCCGAGCCCTGGGCCCAATGCCGCTTCATCCTGTGCCTCCGTCCGGCTGGATGGCGTGATGACCAATCCAGAGCGGGGCGCCTGGATGTCGGCCCTGGCCAGGTGGATGGGTTGGGGATGTTGGTGGCTGCGTGCCATTCAGGGGTGGTCGCGTTCAGCCAGGCCCGCTCTGGCGGAGGTGGCGGAGGTGGCGGCGGTGGCGGCGGTGGGGGGAGCAGCGCTGTCTGGCGGCGGTGGAGCAATCAGCTCTGGCGGCGGCGCTGGCCTGGCCGAAACAATCGGCTGGGCTGGTGGAGCGTGATCTGCAGGAGCGGGAGATCCGCGCCGATCGGCGCCAGGAGGTCGTGGCGACGTGGCGAAAATAGGCGCGGGCCAATGGGCGCTGGCGGTCGCCATCGAAGAGCTGGCGTCACCCACCACCGCCGCCGTGGATCTGGCCAACCCCCTACAGCGCTATGCCTTGGAGTAGTGCCTCACCTGGTCCAATACGCGCTTCACAAACCACTCAGAAAACCCCATCCCCTCCGCCGCAAACCAGGGATTCCGAGCAAGGCCCGCAAGAGCGCCACGCGCCACGCCGCCCACTCCCTTCTCCTCTCCAATGGCGTGGGTCACAAAAACCAGTTCCCGGTGGCCGGCCGCACGCACCTTCTCCCGTGCGCGGGTGGCGGCATGGCGGAGCCATTCCAGCGAGAGCGCCTCCGCGGAGACCGCCTCCTCCGCCGTGAAGTGGGCCGCATCTTCTCGTTGTTGGCCAGGCGTCAACAACAGATGGCCGTCGAAGGCCATCCGCGCCTCGATGCCACCCGGACCCCCGGCGTCGGGTCAGAGGCAATCAGCAAGATCTGGAAGGCCAGCCAGCCGTACGCCACCGGCCAGGTTCGGCAACCATTCGCTCTCCAGCTTGTCGGCCGACGACAGCCGCTGATCGATGCCATGCACGAAAACGATCTCCGCCATCTCGCCGTAGACCGTCTGTCCTCAGGCGCAGCCATCGTCAATTCCAATCCTGGGCCACGCCAATGGCGAGAGCGGCTGTCGCCCCCTGGGAACGCTTGTGGCCCATGGATCACAGGCCATGAGCTCCGTCCAGACACTCACCGCTCCACACGACGTCAGCGCCTCAAACAGGCAAGACGACACCATCGCCCCCCCGCGATCAGCCCAGAGCTGGCAAACTAGCGCCCGAAAGTCCTCATCCCGCTTGACCATGGCCTTCAAAAACGAAGTGGTCTCGGATGCCGACATCGATCGCTACAAGCTTCCCTTCCCCAAAGGCGGCGGCCGCTGGTGGACCCGCGACGCCGAACGCGACTACTACCTCTGGGGAGGACTGGTTGGGAACCCGGCATTTGATGAAACACAGGAAGGCTGGTTTGACCTTTATGTAGATGGCATAATCCATACAGTTGTCCTTGCTTCTGAAGTCAATCTTGAGGGCGACAAAGAGACCCCTTACACCATGCACTGGAAAAAGATAGTTCGCATTAGCCCATCAAAAGAAGAGGAAGCAAACTATGGGTATTTCAAGATCTTGCTTAAAGAAGCACTAACAGCATATGGCCTGGATGGCGAGACCGTTCCCGGACGCAAGGAGACAGTAGTTAGATTTAGCTTCAACTGAGAATCCTTTTATTCCTTATCATTCACAAGAGAGCGCCACCCATGAGCCTTACAAGGGAGCAGGCGAATGCTCGCCTGCAGTCAGTTAAGTCTGCCGAGGAATTGAGAACACTCATTAAAGAGATTGACACCAAAGGAGTAAATGGAACAACATTACTATGGAGTGGAGCCGCCGGCTTCAGCGGTCCTAACGGCGATGATATAATTCACGCGTCAAGAGTTGCTAGCAGTATCCAGAAGTCAGAAGCAAATATACGAACCATCGCCTCAACAGAAGCCGCAAAGTTTTTAGACCTAAATAGGCGAAGCCCGCATTTTAATCAAGAGCTCTCAAACAAGTTGAATACATTATTCAACAATGACGCCAAAGCAATCTCAGACTTCATTTACGGACCCCAATCCGGCACTCCACCAAAACGAATCGGCAAAGGAGTCTGGGACGAAGTTTCAGAGAATTTCATCACACATGCCACCGGTGACGTACGATTAGTGGTAGGAGGAGCGAGCCCAGACAGGGTTTTTGCACAAACCGAAATTCATGCTCTCCTGAATAATCCCACCGTAACCTCGATTGAAGGGGTTCCCATTCAAAGACTAAGAGAACTGGCAAACAACGGTGGCACCTCCAAGGTCCTTCAATTACTGATGGGCCTCTCAGAAGTCCATACGGGAATGATACAAATCGCGACTGATCGAACTGGACGACCCATCCAGAATCCCGATGGCACGTATCGCGTGATCACCAATAATTACATGCAGATGCATATCTCAAACCCAGTCATCGAGGATGGCGTACGACCCATTTCCGACTTTATTCCTGAGGAGAGATGGCTAAAACATGCTGAGGTTGTTGAAGCCATACCCACAGCACTTCCCAATCTCTATACAGAATTTAACACCGGGCTGTTCAATCACAATTTTTTCAAACCTCAGCAGGCCATCGCCCGCGCCAGCTCCTATGCGGGCTGGGCCGGTGACGCCTACAGCATGGGGCTCATGCTTCAAGAGTCGGGGGCACATCTAAGACGTGGCAATCATCGGGCAGCCCGGTCAGCCTTCTCCTCATGGATGGCTGAACAGTCTGGGGCTCTCCTCGGCGCTCGGCTTGCCACCGCTGTGGTCGCTCCCTTGATGGCCACGGGACCATGGGGCCTAGTGATTGGTGCTGGACTCATCATTGCCGCAGCCTTGGGAGGAGGCACACTTGCGAAAAAACTACATGAGCTACTTGAGGGGAGATTTGCCTCAATCATCCTGCTGACTTCCCCTCTAGTCCTGGACTTGAATGGCGATGGCGTCCAAACACTCTCTCTCCAGACGACAAGCATTTACTTCGACCATGACGCCAATGGCTTTGCGGAGAAAACAGGTTGGATGTCCTCAGAAGATGGCTTGCTGATCCTTGATCTGAATCTCAATGGAACCGTGGATGGTGGCAACGAATTGTTTGGCAACCACACACGCTTGGGGAATGGGGAACTTGCCAGAAATGGCTTTGAAGCCTTGGCCATCTATGACCTGAATGGAGATCAGCGTATTGATGTCAAGGATCCTATTTGGAACCATTTACGGGTGTGGAAAGATGAAAACAGCAATGGGCATAGCGACCCCGGTGAAGTCTTGACACTGGAAGCGGTCAACGTCAAAGCCCTGCTGCTCAGATACACCTCCAGCACAGACATAGACGCCAATGGCAATGAACACAGGCAAAAAGGTTTCTACCAAAAACAAGATGACCAACTCGCCGACCTGACCGACGTGTGGTTTGCGAAAAACCCCATCGACAGCCAGCCACTCCACACCCTTCCAGTCGACGCCCAAACAGCGGCCCTTCCAGATCTGCCCGGAATGGGCATCGTTCCCAGCCTGCATCAGGCCCTGATGGCCCCAACGGGCACCAGCCTGCGTCACACCCTCTCGCAATGGCTTGGCGCCTCACGCCAACAACGCATGAACCTCAGACAGGATCTCCTCTTTCAATGGACTGAGGCGGATCACAATCCCCTGGTCAATCCCAGCAGACACATCGTCTCCTTGGACCCACTCATCAAAAAAAAGGTGGCTGCCGGTGAAAAACTCATGGGCCAAGCCATGCCCGATACACCCATCGTCATGGGTTTGAACAAAGCCAATGCCTTCCATCATCTCAGCCGAGAGCTGGAACTCCTCATCGACATGATGCTGAGCCAGCAGGTGCATGTGCAGCCCCTCATCAACCTCGCCACACCTCTGGAGACCCCCATCCATGGCTCTTTCTCCATGGACCTAACGGAGTCTGTCGCCCATCTGCGCAACCAATTTCAAAACGATCCAGATCCAGCCTTCATTCCCATGATTCAGTGGATCCTGGCCCATCGTGGTACCGGTGGTCTGGCCTTCTTTGATGCCCTTAGACAAACAGCCATGGCCGGTACTGATCGCCTCGCCTGGGCCATGCGCCAGCAGTTGCCCATCACCTCTCCATCTGAATGGATCGCCGGCACCAGTGACTATGATTTCATTCAAGGCACGACCAAGGATGAGTTTATCGAAGGTGGCGATGAAAACGACAACATCAATGGAGACGCTGGCAATGACACCCTTCATGGTGGACCTGGGAGGGATTTATTAAATGGGGGAGCAGGGGCAGACACCTATTACATCAGCCAGAACAAACCTGGCATTTATGACAAGGTTTTCGATCAGTCAAGTGAAGCTGGACAGAGTGATCGCGTCATCTTCTGGAATGTGACATCGAGCGAGATCTATCAGAAACGATGGGGACAGGACATTGATTTTTATGTTGAGGATGACAGGGTCGCTGTCATTGAAAACCAGCTCAACCCACTTCATCGCATCGAGGAATTTCACTTCGCTGATGGCGTCATCTGGGATCACAACACCGTCCTCCTCCAACAGGCCCCTGTCCAAGGCACTGCAAGTCACGACAAGCTCGTCGGCGAGTCCACCAGCCCCAACCGACTCCAGGGACTCGCCGGCAATGACACCATCATCGGTGGAGCCATGGCCGACTATCTGGAAGGGTTTCAGGGCAATGACCGTTTGACCGGTCATCAGGGCCGCGACACCCTCAATGGAGGCAAAGGAAACGACTTTCTTGAAGGTGGCGAAGGTGGAGATCGCTACCTGTTCGCCTCCAATGGGGGCCACGACCGCATCTCCGAGAGTGATCGCCGCACCACCGAAACCGACCTCGTGGTCTTCAACGACCTGACTCCCGCCAATCTCACCCGCGTGCAGCGCAGCGGCAACACCCTCAAGCTCCACTTCGGCGCCACCACCAGCCTCACCCTCACCAATCAACTGCTGCCCATCTCCCGCATCGAGCAGTTTCAATTCGCCAATGGTCTCACCTGGGACCATGCCACCCTGATGCAACGGGTGAGCTGATCAGCTCCCGCAGAGCGCCGGCAAAACCGCTGGCACGCCTTGCTCCGGCCCGGGCGGCGGCAGCGCCGCCGCCATCGGCGCCGTGCGCGCGGGGGGGTTGCCGGGCAGCCCCACCCACACCTTCCAGCCCTGCCCCTCGCCATACTCCCGATAATCCCGATAACCGGAAGCCGACGGCTGCCAGTTGCCGTCATCGCCGCCAATCCGCACATACAACCTCCCCTTGCTTCCCTCCACCGCCGCCCCATACACGCCCGCCTCCCGGGCGTTGTGCTGCGTATGCAACCTGCTCCCCGCATGCACCCCCGCCACCTTGCGCGCGTTGATCAGGGCCTGAATCTTCCGCCGCAACCACTCTCCCCAATCGAAATAGTGCTTCCAATACACACTCGGCACCCCGGGATGAGTCAGCACATAGGCGTAGGCCTGCTCCACCCGCCAACCATTGGCGAAACTGTCGAACTGATGTCCCTGTTGCGGTGTGCCGTCCTCGTTGGTGCGATAACCCGTATCGTGATTTTCCACAAACGTCACCGCCCGCTGCTTCCACGGCATCCCGTCCGTCGTGTCGCCCATCACCCCCACTCCCAATCCGAAGCCCATCAGCTCCCCATACCGCCCCCCATTGATCGCTTCCCTCAAGCGAAAGAAACCAGGAAAATCAAACACATAGCTCGTGCCGCGCAGATGGTCGCCCCCCCTCACCTCCGGCTCGGTGGCCGTCGCCCAGATCCACCCCCGCATCTCCCCCTGCTTGTCCCAGTCGTATTCCCCCACCGCGAACGTGGGCTTTGTCACCGCGTTGTAGCACCCCACCCACCGCGCGCTGTAGCCATGCACCATGTCGTACCGCCAACCCCGATACCCCATCGCCCTCAGCTTCGACAAATACCGCAGGATGTCGGTCCGCACCGCGGGATCCCCATGGTTGATGTCGCGAAAACTCTCGTAGTTGAACGTGCCCCCACGCCGATAGGACACCGCCTCCTCGCATTGGCCTCGCTGGGCCCGGGGGATCCCCATGAGTCCTGAGGCGGGGTTGGAAAACGCCTCATCGCTCTGGCAGATCGCCCTCGGGCCCCAGGCTGGATTCTGGAAATCCGCCCATCCCTTGCTCCCATCCCGATGGTTGATCACCACATCGGCCACCGGCTCCACCCCCCTCGCCAACAACGCCGCCAACAGCCGCCGCTGCTCCGCCTCGCCGCCATAGCTGTTGGCAAACTTGAAATACCGCTTGGGGTTGTAGCCCGCGCTCAACTCCCCCGCGTCCACCGCCGGCGGCAACCAGATCAAATCAAATCGACCCGCCGCGATCTCTGGCACCTTGGCCCGCACCACCTCATACCAGCGCGTTTGGCCCAACCGCGGAAACCGCGCCCAGCCATGGCGGTACGACTCCCAATAGAAGCCCTGCAGCATCACCCTGCCGTCGTTCCAAGGGCCCCGGGCGGCGGCGGGAAGCGGCGCCGCCAACACAACCAGGACAGGCAGCGCCCTGAGCAAACGTCCGGCGGGATCGTTCAGGCCGTGAGCACCTTTCAGGTCCATCCCGTCTCGCCTTCCCCCACCTCCAACCACCGGCTCGGATGGGGCGCCAGATATTCCGCCTCCGCCCCGGCCCCATCCCCCGCTGGCGCCGTCAGGCAAAAGTCGATCGCGATCGACACCCGCCACTCCTCGCCGCCGCCGTTCACCAGCACCGCGTGGTCCACCGACGCCGGAAACAGCAGCAGCAACCCCGCCCGCGGCGCCACATCCCACCAGGGCGCGTTCCACGCCCTGGCCCCCGGGTCGTCCTCACGGATCGGCCCGCCGTGGCCCACCGCCAACCCCGGCACCAGCTCATTCACCCGCCGCGGCGGCCACAACCGCAAACAGCCCTCCTCCCCACTCCCATCGCCGCTCAGGTAATAAATCCCGCTCAGGTGGGCGTTCGGATGGTGATGCCGCCCGATCACCTGCCCCTCCTCGCTCACCACCGGCCAGGCCCGCTGCACATGCAACGCCACCCGCCCCCGCTCAAACCCCAACGCCTCCACATACCCCGCCGCCTCCGCCGCCAACCGCCCCAGCAACGGCGCGAACACCGGATGGTGATGGAGCTGGTCGGCCCCGTGCAAATCCCCCGTCCAGGCACACCCCTCCTCCGGATTGCCCGTGGCCTCCCCCCGCAGGGCCAAAATCTCCCGCAACATCACCGCCGTCTCCAACGGATCCGGCGCCAGCCACACCTGCCCCAACGCCAGTGGAAACAACGGCTGGATCACCAGCCCCCCTCCAGGGGCAGGAGCCGGGCCGGCTGACGACCGGGGAGTGAGAGGCTGGGGCCGGGGCTGGGTCATGGAATCAGGTCCGGGCGGGGCATTGGGCGTGGCCGCCCTCTCGCCGGCTGGATAGGTTGCTGGGGATCGCCCAAGTTCAACACGCAACGCGATGGTCTTCCAACCCTCCCTCCGCCTCTCCTCCCTCCTCGGCGCCTCCCTTGGCGCCACCCTCTGCCTTTCCCTCGCCCCCTCCGCCGCCCAAGCCCAGTGCCGCTCCCTCATGCCCATCGGCGGCGGCGGCCAACCCGTGGTGGAAAAGCGCATCAGCCCTGACCGGCTGGTGGGCCGCACCAACTGGAACACCGACTTCGCCATCGACCGCTCCTTCAGCAGCTTCCGCGTCAACTTCCAATCCGCCTCCACCGGCCAAGGCACCTTCCCCGTGGCCGTCTTCCTCCGCTTCACCGATGGCAGCAACCTCCAGCTGGTGAACGACAACCTCACCCTCTCCCCCGGCCAGCAGCGCCGCCTCGGCCCCTTCCCCGCCGTGCCTGGCAAACGCGCCAGCAAGGTGAACGTTCGCGTGGGCTCCAGCGCCATGCCCGGCTCCACGGGCTTCAGTTACCGCGTCTCCGTGGAGGGCTGCAACTAGCCGGGGGCGCCGGCCCCTCAGCCCGTCCGCCGCGCCCGCGCGAGGCGGGCCCGCAGGCGGCGGCTCCACGACAAGGCCCCGGCCGCCGCCAGCACCGGCAGGGGGCCGGGCACCGCATCGATGCGGAACGTGCCCGGTGCCTTGGCGCTGGCGGTGATCACCAGTGGACCCGCCGTCGTGGGGTAGGTGTTGTTTTCAAAGATCGCTGGGCCGAGGGCTTGGAACGGGCTTTTGAGGTTGACATAGGTGCCCGGCACGCCATACAACCCCGCCGCGGTCTCAGGTTGAAAGGACATGGTCGTGTAGACAAAGCCGATCTTGGGGGTGAAACCCACCGGGAAGTTGCCCGAGAGGGCCAGCCAGCGGAACGGGGCCGCATCCAGCAAATTGGCCTCCAGCTCCGCCGCCAGGGTTTGGATCCTCACCTTCGGCGACACCCGCAGCCACCAGAGATCAAAGGTGCCCACATGGGGCACCGTGAATATGCTGGGCGCGGCCAAGGCCTCATCCGCCGTCGCCGTCAAACTCCAAGGGGCATGGGTGAACGGCACCCCCCCGAGGCTGCCACTGATGCTGGGCCCCTTCGCGGAATACCTCATCAACGCCTGGCTGGCTTGGGGCACCGCCCCCAGAAGCAGGGTGCCCGCGGCGAGCGGAACACAAACATCGCGTAGGAAGGAGCGCATCAAATCCGTGATGAACCGCACCCCCGTCTAGCCAGAGAAGCTCCTCCTGTCACTCCCTGTACACCGCCCACGCAGCCACCAGCCCCCCGACAAACCCCGCCGCGTGGCCGATCCAGCTCACTCCCGGCGGGCTCAAAAACGGCAGCAGGGCCGGCAGCAGGCCCCCATAGGCCATCAGGCATCCGAAGGACAGCGCCACCGACAGGGGCCGCTTCTCCAACCAGCCGATCAGCAGCAGATAACCCAACAGGCCGTACACCACCCCCGAGAGCCCATGGCTGGCCGCGGGCCACAGCAGCCAAACCGGCACCTGGGTCAACAACACAGCAATCCACACCGCCCAGTAGTCGCGGCGGCCCTTGAGCAGCACCAACCACGACAGCGGCAGAAACCACACCGAGTTGCTGATCAGATGGCCGAAATCCCCATGGCTGAACGGCGCCGTGAGCAGCCCCCACCAGGGGCCCCCATGCACCATCGGCAGGTTCCACCGCCCGCCAAACAGCGCCTGGTCTAACACCTCCTGGGCCCAGGCCACCCCAAGGATCGCCACCGGCACCAAGGCCCGACGCTTCAGCCGGGCCAGGGAGTGATCCAAACGTAAGGCCAGACCCATCGGAAGCTCGTTGGCTGCCACAGCTCTTACGCTAGAGACAGCCTGGTGAGGATCAGCCCATCGCCGCGGCGCCACCCACCACTTCCAGGATTTCCTGGGTGATGGCCGCCTGGCGCGCCTTGTTGTAATCCAAGGTGAGCGTTTTCGCGAGGGCCTTGGCGTTGTCGCTGGCGTTGTTCATCGCCGTCATCCGGCTCGCCAACTCGCTCGCCGCCGCCTCCTGCAGGGAGCGCAGCAGCTGGTTGTCGAGATACAACGGCAACAGGGCATTCAGCAGCTGATCCGGACTCTGCTCAAACACAAAGTCGGGATCCAGGGGAGCCTGGGCGTTGTTGATCGCCACCTTCTCCACCGCCAATTCCCCATCCTTGGTGACCAGCCGGAAAATTTCATCCTCCGGATTGGCGATCCCCTGGGGATCCAACGGCAACAGGGTTTGCACCACCGGCGCTGAACTCACCAAGTTGATGAACTTGGTGTAGATGATCTCCACCCGGTCCGTGCTGTCGGAGAGAAAATCGGCCAACACCTGCTTGGAAACGCGGCTCGCGTCCTTCGCCGTCGGCACCTGCTCCAGTCCCGTGAAGGTGGCTCGCACCTTGTAGATGTTGGAACGGTTTTGGAAGTAGGTGATCGCCTTGCGGCCCATCAACACCAGATCCACGTTCAGCCCCTGGGCCTTGAGCTCAGCAAAGCGCTGCTCGGTTTTCTTGATCACCGAGGAGTTGTAGCCGCCGCACAGGCCTCGATCGCCGGTCACCGCCAGCAGGGTGACGGTGTCCACGGCACGACCCTTCAACAACGGCGAATCCGCCGTTTCGAAGGCCATGCGGGTTTCCAGGTTTTGCAACACCCGCGCCAGCCGGTCGGCGAAGGGGCGGCTGCGCAACACCTGGTCTTGGGCCCGGCGCACCTTGGCCGCCGCCACCAGCCTCATGGCTTCGGTGATCTTGCGGGTGTTTTTGACCGAACTGATCCGGTCGCGGATCTCTTTGAGGTTCGCCATCGCTCTCGCCTCAGGCCGCAGCCAGCATGGACGACTTCACCTCGGAGATGGCCGCCTTGAGCACGGCTTCCGACTCATCGCTGAGCTGCTTCTCGGCCATCACCGCACTGATGAACTCCGGCTTGTTGGTGCGCAGGTAATCGCGCAACTCGCGCACAAACTGCGTCACCTGATCCACCGGCACCTCATCGATCAAGCCCTTCACCCCCGCGTACACCACCGCCACCTGCTCGGCCAGGTTGAGGGGGCTGAACTGGGGCTGCTTCAGCAGCTCCCGCAACCGCTTGCCCCGAGCCAGCTGGGCCTGGGTGGCGGCGTCCAGATCTGACGCGAACTGGGAGAAGGCCGCCAGCTCGTCGAACTGGGCCAGCTCCAACTTCAGGGTGCCGGCGATTTTTTTGATCGCCTTGGTTTGGGCGGCGCCACCCACCCGGCTCACGGAGATGCCCACGTTGATGGCGGGACGCAGACCGGAGTTGAACAGGTCGGAACTCAGGAACACCTGGCCGTCGGTGATCGAGATCACGTTGGTGGGGATGTAAGCCGACACGTCACCCGCCTGGGTTTCGATGATCGGCAGGGCGGTCATCGAGCCCTTGCCCATCGCGTCGCTCAGCTTGGCGGCCCGCTCCAGCAGGCGGCTGTGGCAATAAAACACGTCGCCGGGATAGGCCTCCCGACCGGGGGGACGGCGCAGCAACAGGGACATCTGGCGGTAGGCCTGGGCTTGCTTGGTGAGGTCGTCGTACACCACCAGGGTGGCCTTGCCCTTGTACATGAACGACTCGGCGATCGCCGCGCCGGTGTATGGCGCCAGATATTGCAGGGCCGCCGGATCGGAGGCGTTGGCGGCCACAATCACCGTGTAGTCGAGGGCGCCGCGCTCCCGCAGCACCTCCACCACGTTGGCCACCGAGGCGGCCTTCTGGCCCACCGCCACGTACACGCACACCACGTCCTCACCCTTCTGGTTGATGATCGTGTCGAGGGCGATGGCGGTTTTGCCCGTTTGGCGGTCGCCGATGATCAGCTCCCGCTGGCCCCGACCGATGGGGATCATGGCGTCGATGGCGGTGATGCCCGTTTGCATGGGCTCGTGCACCGACTTCCGCTGGATGATGCCCGGCGCCATCGATTCGATCAGGCGGGTTTCGCTGGAAGGAATCTCACCCTTCCCGTCGATGGGCTGGCCCAGGGAGTTGACCACCCGGCCGAGCATCCCTTCGCCCACCGGCACCGCGGCGATTTTGCCGGTGGCCTTCACCGAACTCCCCTCCTGGATGCCCAGGCCCTCGCCCATGAGCACCACACCCACGTTGTCTTCCTCGAGGTTGAGGGCGATGCCTTCGGTGCCGTCCTCGAACTGCACCAATTCACCGGCCATCACCTGCTCAAGGCCATACACGCGGGCGATGCCGTCACCCACCTGCAGCACGCTGCCGACGTTGCTCACGGTGACGGAGCTGTCGTAGTCGGCGATCTGTTGCTTCAGGATCGCGCTGATCTCGTCTGGGCGGATGGAAACCATGGCTGGAAAGTCCCTGGGGGAGGGGGATGAAAAGGGCTGTTGGGGAGGGGGGAGGGGGGGCGCTCAGCCGGCTGTCGCCAGCGCCAGGCCCAGGCGTCGCACCTGGCCCTGCAAACTGGCGTCAATCACCTTGGAGCCCACCTTGAGCACGAACCCTCCAATCAGGGAGGGATCCACGGCGGTGGCGATTTCCACCTTGTCGGTGCCGGCCACGGCCTTCACCTTCTCGGCCAGCTGGGCCTGTTGGGCCTCACTGAGAGGGGTGGCGGCGGTGATGGTGGCCAGGGCAATGCCGTTCCGCTCGCGGTAGAGCTCCAGCATCCGTCCCAACACCGCGTCAAGCACACCGATGCGGCCGCGATCGGCCAGGAGCTTGAGCAGGTTGAGGAAGGTGGGGGACACGCTGTCGCCAAACAGAGCCACCAAGGCTTTTTTCTTCGACTCCGGCTCAAGCACCGGAGACGCCATGGCCTCCCTGAGCTCGGGGGAGGCCTGCCACAGGGCCAGCACCTCCCGCGCCTGGGCCACCACCGCCTCGGTTTCACCAGAAGCTTGCGACAACTGGAGAAACGCGTCGGCGTAGGGGGTGGTGATGGAGTTGAGGAGTGGCATCAGCGGTTCCCCAGCGATTGGATGGATTGGTCGATCAGCTTGGCCTGGGCCTGTTCATCGAGCTTGCCGGGCAACACCGACAGGGCGTTCTGGATGGCCTTGAGGGCCGTTTCCCGACGGAGCTGGTCGCTCACCCGGGAGGCTTCATTGGCCAGGTCGGAGGTGGCTGCCTGCTTCATGCGGGCAATCTCCTCAATGGTGCGCTTCTCGCTGTCGAGCCGGATGGCATCGGCCCTGGCCAGGCCGTCGGCGCGGATCCGCTCCGCTTTCTGTTGCGCGTCGGCGACGCCCTTTTGGGCCTCGGCCAACGCGGCGGTGGCCGAGGTCAGCCGCTCCTCCGCCTCCTTCAGATCAGTGAGGATGGCCGTGCGGCGCCTCTCGAGAATGCCGCCGAGGAATCCCCGCAGAAACCACACCAAGCCGGCGATCACGATCGCCAGGTTGATGATGTTGGTGTCGAAGACGTTGAGGTTCAGTCCGAAGCCGCCATGGCTGGCCAGGAGCTGGGGCAGGAAGGCGGTCATGGGGTGGGAAGCAAGCGGGAGACAATCTGATCGCCCAGGGTCGCGGCCTGCCGCTCCAGTTCAGCGGTGGCTTTGTCCCGTTCGGCGTCGATTTGGCGGCGGGCCTGCTCCCGGGAGGCGTTGGCGGCGGCGGTGGCCTCCGCCAGGGCGGATCGGTAGAGCCGGTCCATCTCCTGCTCGGCGTTCATCACCAGGGTTTGGGCCTCCTGGCGAGCGCCCTTGAGCTGGGCCTTGAGATCCGCCTCCAGGCGCTCGGCCTGAGCCAGCTTGCTCTTGGCCTCGGCGCGGCTGGTGGTGATGTAGCCCTCCCGTTCCTCAACGGCCTTGCCGACCGGGCGGAAGAAGAGCGCGTTGAGAATGAAGGTGAGGAGCACCACCTGCAGCGCCATCAGGGGCAGGGTGGCATCGAGGTCGAAAAGACCTCCCTCCTGGGCACCGGCCTCGGCGAGCAGTAGCCAGCTGGTCATGGGGCGGGGAGGGGGAAACGGCGGGAGCTGGACAAAAACGGGAGCGAAACAAAACGACCACGGAGGCACGATGGACCGGACGGGGGGTGAGCCGTCGGCGGTCCATCAGGCCCCGGGATCAACCGGCGAAGGGGTTGGCGAACAGCAGCACCAGAGCCACCACCAGGCCGTAGATGGTGAGGGCTTCCATGAAGGCCAGGGAGAGCAGCAGGGTGCCGCGGATCTTGCCTTCAGCTTCAGGCTGCCGGGCGATGCCTTCGACGGCGCCGCCGGCCGCGGTGCCCTGGCCAATGCCAGGACCAATGGCGCCAAGACCGACGGCGAGGCCAGCGGCCACAACGGAGGCGGCGGCAGTGAGGGAATCCATGGGTTAACGGGGGATTGGGAGTCGCTTGGGGGCCGAATGGCCAGGGCCTGGAAAGGCCGGAGATGGAACCGGAGGGAACCTGGCGCCTGGGACATCTCCACGGATTGGGCCGGGGAAGACGGGCCCGGTCAAGACCGGACCTGCGCGCTGAGAGTTTGCCAGACCGCCCGGAGGCGGATCTGGGGTAAGAATCAGTGGTGTTCCTCGTGCACGGCCTCACCGATGTAGTAAGCGGCGAGGGTGGCGAAGATCAGGGCCTGGATGGCGCTCGTGAAGAGCCCAAGAAACATGGCCGGAAGCGGCACAATCAGGGGCACGAGGAAGGCCAACACGGCCACCACGAGTTCGTCGGCGAGGATGTTGCCAAATAAACGGAAGGAGAGCGAAAGAGGCTTGGTGAAATCCTCCACGATCTTGAACGGAAGCATGATCGGGGTGGGTTCCACGTAATATTCGAAGTAGCGGAAACCTTTGCGGCTCAAGCCGGCGTAGAAATAGGCCAACGACACCAGCAGCGCCAGGGCGATCGTGGTGTTGATGTCCGCGGTCGGGGCCCCCAATTCACCACTGGGCAGGTGAATCAGCTTCCAGGGAATCAGGGCCCCACCCCAGTTGCTCACGAAAATGAACAAGAACAGGGTGCCGATAAACGGAAGCCAGTCGCGGTAGGCCTTTTCCCCGATCTGCTCACGGGCCAGGTCGCGAATGTAATCCCAGAGGAATTCCAGCAGATTTTGCACACCAGCGGGCTCCCGTTGCATTCGGCGCGTGCCGTACACCACAACGGCCAGCAGGGCGCCAATCACCACCCAGGAGCTGAGAAACACCTGGCCATGGATCTTGAGCTTGCCCAGCATCCAATAAAAGTGCTGACCCACCTCGAGTGCGGCAAGGGGGAGCGGGGGCATCGCGAAAGGCATTGGAACCATCGGATTGGACAGTCCGGATCGAGGGTCCGGATCGGCGGAAGACGTGTCGAGGACACGTCGACGAAGGATGAGATCAGGCGTCGAGGAAGGCCTGAACCAGGAGAGCCGGCTTATAAAGCAGGAATCCCAGCAGGGCTGGCAGCAGCTGGAGGTGGGGCAGCTTGGTGGCCGCCAGCACCAGGGCGATGGGCACCAGAAGCTGAACTTTGCCCACCGAGTTGGCGCTCACACCAAGACGCGAGACCCCGCGCGAGAGCAGCGTCAGGTAGGCCAACCCGCAGAGGGCACCCACCAGGGAGCTGAGGGCGGCCTCTGGCCCGAGGGCCAGAGCCACCACGGGGACGGCGAGGGCCGCCGCCACCGAGGTGGCCACCAGCAAGCGACGCCGCAGCCGGTGGTAGTGCTCCATCCCCCCGTTGACGGCCGGAGAGGCCGAGGCCGGAGGACTGGAGGGGGTGGTCAGGGAACTTTCGTCAGGCCCTCCATGCACCGACGCGGGAGCGTCGGCATCCGGTGGAGTGGCAAGAACGACCGCCAACCTGAAAACCACTGAAGCGTCGGGAATTTATCACGCGGGCCCGATCGCCCGTGGAGCTCCGGGCTCCACGGGCAACAGAATCCGTTGCTGGATCAGGCGTCGGGCCCGCTCCAGCCGCTCCGCCTTCCCCATCTCCAAGGGCACCGACCCTAGGGGAGTGCCAGAGGGGGCCTCCTCCCAGGCCTCCATCAGCGCCAGGTCGCCGGGCTCGAGGTCCATGGGGCGCAGGTCGGGATCCAACAGGGCCGTGCCAGGCCAGCCCCATAAGCAGCGGTTGCGCTCGCCGCCCGCCGCCAGAAGGTCGCCGTCGTCAGTCCAGAGGCGGCGCTCGATGGGCTCCCGGCTCACAAAGCACTCGAAATGGCTGATGTCTGGATCCAGGGTCTCCACCAGCTCCCACCGCTCCCGCGGGCTCAGGGCGCGGGCCCGTTCGAGGAGGTCCCCCGAGAGCAGGCGGGCCGGGTCCCACACCTCAGGATTGGAGAAGCCCGCGAACCGCAGGTTGGCCCCCTCGATGAACGCCAGCAAGCGCTCCACGGTGAAGCTGGTTTCCTGGGGATGCAGGTACATGTCGGCGAAGTTGGCGTCGGCGGCGGTGTCGAGGGCCCAGCGCTCCTCGTGATGGCGGCGCAGCCTGTTGCCCGGCGGAAGTTGGGCAAGCAGCTGGCGGCCCAGGCCCAAACCCTCCTGGCCAGTCCCCACCCCCAACAAGGTGAGGGCCCTCTGGGTGCGGTGGATCTCCCAGCGGCCGGCCTCGGCGTACAAAAACAGATGGAGCAGCCCCCCCGGGGCGAGGTGTCGGGCCAGGGCGTCCAGGCCGGCCTCGGGCCGGGCCAGATGGTGGAGCACCCCCACGGAGTTGATGGCGTCGAACGGGCCCTCCCCCCCCAGCTCCAGCAAGCTGCGCCGCTCCATCCGCAACTCCCTCACCCGGGCCGCCCCCCCGGAGCGTCGCAGGCGCTCCCGGGCCACCTCCAGTGCTCCCTCGCTGATGTCCACCGCCAGCACGGTGGCGTCGGGGTTGAGATGGCAGAGGTAGTCGGTGCTCACGCCCGTGCCGCAGCCGGCGTCGAGCACCCGCCAGGGCCTGGGCCCTCCCCCCGGCGGCCGGGCCGGCAGGACGCCCCGCACCTCCGCCACCACGCTGTCAACGCACCAGCGCCAGTTGTATCCGGGGGGAGGGCCATCCTGAAGGGGATCCCCCGGGTAGGGGAAACGGTCGTAGAAGGCGCTCACCACGGGCGTGGCGGCATCCAAGGGGGGGGTGGGCAACTCCTGCATTCACTTCACCCGGGCCCTCCCAGATTCCCCCATGGAAGATCTGGGGCCCCCCTCGGCTGCAAACATTTGTTCATGCCCCACCGGAGGGCCAGGGGGGCAGCCGTAACGTGCCGATGCCCGGCACGCTCCCGTTCATGACTGTGACCGCCAGCAGCGGCAGCACGAGGGTCAATCCCCAGCTCTACGACACCCTTCCGCTCTCCAGCGTCCGTCAGGCGGAGCAACAGGATCGCTTCCCCGACGGGGGCGAACTGCGGACCCTGATCACCTTCTTCCAAAGCGGGCAAACCCGCGTGGAAGCCGCCCAACGGATCACGGCCAACGCCGCCGCCATCGTGGCCAGGGCCGCGAACCGCATCTTCGTTGGAGGCACCCCCCTCTCCTATCTCGACGCCCCCCTGACGCCCGCGGGGGCGGGCGAGAGCACCCCCCTGGCGGCCGACCAGGCCGCCTTCCAGCGCTCGGTGCAAACCTTCGTGGGCACCACCTCCAATTCGGGCCGCGGCAACGTGCTCAGCCGCCTCCTGGAGGGGGCCGGCGGCGACGCGGACGTGCGGGTGGTGCTTCCAAGTGGCTTCAACCCCATCTCCGTGGGGGTGTACGGCACGGATCGGATGAAGAAGTCGATCCGCGACCTGGCCTGGTTCCTGCGCTACGTGGGCTACGCCTTGGTGGCCGGCGACCCCAGCATCCTGGCGGTCAACACCCGGGGCCTGCGGGATGTGCTGGAGCGGGCCTGCTCCCTGGCGGCCACGAATGTGGCGCTGCAGGAAATGCGGGCCGCCGCCGCCGATCTCTTCAAGGGCGAGCCTGAGGCCCGCTCCCTGGTGATCGAGTGCTTCAACGTGCTCCTCAAGGAGCTGGAGGTGCCCACTCCCTCCACCCGACAACGGCTCGGCAGTCCGTTCAACCAAGGCCTGCAGCTGCCGGCCATCTACGCCCTGGCGGCGGAGGGACGCCAACGCTTCGTGATGAAGCCGGGCCTCTCCGGCCGTGAGAAAGCGGAGGTGATCCGAGCGGCCTATCGCCAGGTGTTTGAGCGCGACATCGTCAAGGGCTACTCCCAGCAGGTGTGCCCGGTGGAGGCCACTCAATGCCGCCAGGGCCAGATCTCCATGCGGGAATTCGTCCGCGCCCTCGGTCGCGGCAAGGAGTACCGCCAGCAGTTCTACGGCCGGTTCTCCAACAGCCGGGTGGTGGAGCTCGCCTTCCGCCATTTCCTCGGTCGCGGGCTGAGTTCCATTGAGGAGTTCCGCTACTACTTCGCCATCGTCAGCGCCCAGGGCCTCAACGGGCTGGTGGATGTGCTGGTCAACAGCATGGAGTACGCCCGGGTCTTCGGGGAGGAAACGGTGCCCTACCTGCGGGATCTGGGGGAAGAGGCCCAGGAGAGCGCGGGCTGGGGATCCAACCGCAAACTCTTCCGCTTCAGCGCCCCCTTCGAGGGAGCTCCCCAGTACATCACCCTCTACGCCTCCTACCGCCAACCCCTGCCCGATCAGCATGCCTATGGCGGCGGCAACGACCCCCTCGCCCTCACCTATGGGGCCATCTTCCCCTCGGGAACGGCCTCCGTGGCCACCCGAGCGGTGCCCTTCAGCTACGACACCCGCCGCATCCTGATCAGCAACGGCCTCAGCCAACCCGGCCAGATGGCCAGCGCCCAGTTCCGCAAGGCCGCGCCCAGGCGCGTGGGCCCAAAGGTGGTGCGTCTCCAGCAGATCGCCACGGGCGGCAATTCCGTGCCCAAGCGGGGCGGCCAGCCCAGCGTGCGCGGCAGTGAATCCTCCACCCAGGGCGTGATTCGGGCGGTCTACGCCCAGGTGCTTGGCAACAGCGGCTACGCGGGCGAGCGCAACACGGTGGAGGAAATCAAGCTCGAAAACGGAGACATCAGCCTGCGGGAGTTCGTACGGCAGGTGGCCCGCTCCAACGCGTTCCGCCGCCGCTACTGGAGCGGGCTCTATATCTGCAAGGCCATCGAGGTGATGCACCGGCGTTTGCTGGGGCGACCCACCTTCGGGCGCTGGGAAATCGACGCGTACTTCGACACCGCCGCCCGGTCGGGCTTCTATGGCGTGGTGGACGCCATGATCAACAGTCCCGAGTACAACACCACCTTCGGGGAGGACACCGTTCCCTACGAGCGGTTCATCACCCCCACCGATCTCAACACCCGTCGGGTGCCCGCCCTGAGGCGTCCCCTCGACACGACGGCCATCGCCGATCCGCGCCCCACGCCCCGACCCGACGTGGCGCCTCCCCAGCGGATTCGCACCACGGCCGATCTCACTCCCCGCAACCTGCCGGCCCGTCCCCAAGTCATTCGGGGAGGGTGGACAGCCCAGATCAGCGGCGGGGAAGTGCTGGCCCCACCCCCCACCACGGAGGGCCCCGGCAGCCTGCGCCAAGCGCCGGCGCCCTCCCGCACCTGGCGGCCCCAGACGGGGGTTGGAGGCGCTCCCGCCTGGACCGCCGGGGTGGCCGCCGTGCCAGCGCCCCCCGCGCCGGGCGCCCGAACCGTGGCCCCGTCGACCGGCCTCTGGAAAGCGTCGGTGTCGTCCGGCGGCCCCACCCTGGCTGGGGCGGCCGCGGCCCCCAGCCAGGCCATGGAGAAAGCCCTGCGGAGCGGCAACCCCCAAGGGTTCCGGCGCCGGCAGAGCCTGGGCCGCCCCGTTCAGCTGCTCGCCGCTCCAAGCGAGGGCCAGCTCAAGGAGGTGGTGAACGCCACCTACCGCCAGCTGCTCAACCGGGTTCCGTTCAAGGCGGAGCGGCTCCGCGACGCGGAGTCGCAGCTCCGGGATGGCCAGATTTCCGTGGCGGAGTTTGTGGGGCTGGTCGCCACGGGCGACCTCTTCCTTCAACGTCTCAACCGCCTGGCGCCCCTGCGGGCGGCCGCCGCGGCCCACCTGGCCCTGTTGGGACGGGCCGCCCAGCCGGAGGAAACCAGTCGCTTTCTCGCCACCCGCACCAGTGAAGGTCTGCCGGCGGCCATCCAGCGGATCCTCTCCAGCGACGCGTACGCTCTGGCCTTCGGCCAGTCCACCGTGCCCTATCTCCTGGGCCTCAACACCGCTAATGGCATTCCCCTCTCCACGGTGAACCGCTCGGCGGAGCTCTACGGAGGCAATGGGGGTCTCACCCCCAGTCCCCGATCAGCGATCTAGGCCGCCAGGGCGCCGTCAGGCCCCGCGTGTTGTTGTCGAACGCTCCAAAGCCTCCGGAAATCCACCGGGGGCTTTTTGGCGTGGCGCCTCAATCCGTTGCGACAGATTATGAGAAAAGCCTCCCATTCTCCACCGTGCATGCATGGGCCGATCTGGGGGAGTAAATGAACAATTGCTGCAACTTCCCTCACGGGCCCCTCGTGGCAAACTCATTGCGAGCCAAGGGATTTCAAGCACGATCCGCCATGAAGATCTGTTACCGAGGGTCCGGGCGGAGGAGGGCTTGGGCACAGAATGACTCCGCGATCGGTTCACGCCGATCACAACCTTACCCACCGGATACCGGTCCCCTTAACGGTGACCGCTTGTTTCGAGGCAGAACTGCATGAGCATCGTCTCCAACTCGATCATCAACGCGGACGCCGAAGCCCGCTACCTCAGCCCTGGCGAACTCGACCAGGTCAAATCCTTCGTCGCCGGCGGTCAGCGCCGACTGCGCGTCGCCCAGGCCCTCAGCGAGAGCCGCGAACGCATCGTCAAACAGGCCGCCGGGCAGCTTTTCCAAAAGCGCCCGGATGTCATCTCCCCTGGCGGCAACGCCTATGGCGAAGAGATGACCGCTTCGTGCCTGCGGGACATGGACTACTACCTGCGGCTCGTCACCTACGGCGTGGTCGCTGGTGATGTCACTCCCATTGAGGAGATCGGCATCATCGGTGCCCGCGAGATGTATCGCTCCCTGGGCACCCCTCTTGAAGCCATGGCGGAAGCCGTGCGGGAAATGAAGGCGGTGGCCACCGGCATCCTCACCGGCAGTGACGCCGAAGAAGCTGGCTTCTACTTCGACTACGTGGTCGGCGCCCTCTCCTGAGGCCCATCCTTTCCCATCACCGCCATCTCATCGGGATTCCATGCAAGACGCCATCACCAACGTCATCAACCAGGCAGACGTCCAAGGCCTCTACCTCGACGGCTCTGCCATGGGTCGCCTCGAGAAGTACTTCACCAGCGGCGAATTGCGCGTTCGGGCCGCTGCCACCATCAGCGCCAACGCTTCGGCCATCATCAAAGAAGCCGTCGCCAAATCGTTGCTCTATTCGGACATCACCCGTCCGGGGGGCAACATGTACACCTGCCGTCGCTACGCGGCTTGCATCCGCGATCTCGACTACTACCTGCGCTACGCCACCTACGCCATGTTGGCTGGTGACACGTCGATTCTCGATGAGCGTGTCCTGAATGGCTTGAAGGAGACTTACAACTCCCTCGGCGTGCCCATCGGCGCCACCGTGCAATCCATCCAGGCCATGAAGGAGGCCACCGCCGCCCTTGTGGGTCCCGACGCGGGCCGGGAGATGGGTGTCTACTTCGACTACATCAGCTCTGGGCTGGGCAACTAAATCAGACCCCCTTCGCCCTCAGGAAAACCATGCGCCTGTTCAAAGTCACAGCCTGCATTCCCAGCCCCGAAAAGGCTCGCACCCAAAGGGAAATTCAAAACACCTACTTCACCAAGTGGGTGCCCTATGAAAGTTGGTTTGCTGAGCAGCAGCGCATCATGAAGCAGGGCGGCAAAATCCTCAAGGTGGAGCTTGCCTCCGGCCGCCGTCAACAAAACTGCGGAAACTGAGCGCCCCCACACCTCACCACGCCTCCCTTGCCCAGCCTCGGCTGGGCTTTTTTGTGGGGAGTTGGCGGCTGGGGACTCGACAAAGGGCCCGTATTCAAGGCTCAATAGGACCTCTGGCACCGCCGAGCCTCCCTCGCTGCCGTCCCCTCCCATGGATTCCCTCCCCCAGTCCCGCAAGGCTCCCCAAAGCCCCCTCCCCCTGCCTTGGGAGGACTGGCCCGCCGAAGCCCGGTTGATGGTGGGCCTGGTGGCCCTCTGGACCGTTTTGGGATTGCTGATCCTCACGTCCGCCAGCTGGTGGGTGGCGGATCGGGAAATGGGTGACGCGGCCTACTACATCAAACGGCAGGGGCTGTGGCTCCTGGCCAGCTGGGCCCTGTTTTGGCTGGGAATCCGCACCACCATGCGCCGTTGGCTCCACATCGCCCCCACGGCCCTGCTGATCGGCGGCGTGCTGGTGGCCGCCACCTTGGTGATGGGCAGCACCGTGAACGGCGCGAGCCGCTGGCTGGTTCTGGGCCCCATCCAGATCCAGCCCACGGAACTCGTCAAACCCTTCGTGGTGTTGCAAGGGGCCGTGCTGTTTTCCCATTGGCGCCGCATCGGGGCCGATCAAAAGCTGCTCTGGCTCGGGGTGTTTGGCGTGCTCATCCTGTTGATCCTCAAGCAGCCCAACCTCAGCACCGCGGCCCTCACCGGGCTCCTGCTCTGGTTGATGGCCCTGGCCGGTGGCTTGCCCCTGCTCCAGCTGATCGGTGCCGCTGGCGGCGGGGCCCTGCTGGGCGCCACCAGCATCCTGATCAACGAATACCAGCGGGATCGGGTCACCTCCTTTCTGGATCCTTGGAAAGATGACCAGGGCTCTGGCTATCAGCTGGTGCAGAGCTTGCTGGCCATCGGCTCGGGCGGCCTGCTGGGGCAAGGCTTCGGCCTTTCCACGCAGAAACTCAACTACCTGCCGATTCAAACCACCGACTTCATTTTCGCGGTGTTCGCCGAGGAATTCGGTTTCGTGGGCTGCCTGATGTTTCTGCTGTTTCTGGTGTTGTTTGGCTTCGTGGGCCTGCGCATCGCCCTCTCCACCACCAGCCCTCAACACCGCCTGGTGGCGATCGGCTGCACCACCCTGCTGGTGGGTCAGTCGATTCTCAACATCGCCGTGGCCAGCGGGGCCATGCCCACCACGGGCCTGCCCCTGCCGATGGTGAGCTACGGCGGCAACTCCCTGCTGAGCAGCCTGCTGGTGGCGGGCTTGCTGGTGCGCTGCTCCCTGGAGACAGCGGGGTTGGAATCCGCCCGCCCCCGGCGCAGGAGGTCGGCCGCGACCCCGATAGGCTGACCCTCCGTGCCTGTGTTCAGCCGATGACCAGCCTCGGGCTTCAGCTCGCCGACTGGACCCGCTCGAGTGAGGAGTTGCTGCGTGCCTCCCTGGGGCACCCCACGCCGCTGACGCTGGCGCTGGTGTTCGCCGGGGGCCTGCTGACCAGCCTGGGGCCCTGCTCCCTGTCCCTGCTGCCCGTCACCCTGGCCTATCTGGCCGGCTTTGGCCACCAGGGAACCCTCGCGACCGCGGGCGGGGCGGCCCCGTCGATGCCCTGGCGGCGCAGCCTGAGTTTCAGCGCGGGCATCGTGGCCTCCCTCGTGCTGCTGGGATTCAGCAGCGGCTTGCTGGGCCGGTTGTACGGGCAGGTTCCCCAGGAGGTCTCGCTGGTGGTGGCCGTGGTGGCCGTGGTGATGGGCCTGCATTTGCTGGGCCTGGTGCCCCTGCGGCTGCCGGCGGGGCCCGACCCGGAGCGCTGGCGCCAGCGGGTGCCCGCTCCCCTGGCCCCCCTGGCCGCGGGCCTGGCCTTTGGCCTGGCCGCCACCCCTTGCACCACCCCGGTGTTGGCCGTGCTGCTCGCCTGGATGGCCCAGAACGGCCGCCCTCTGGTGGGCATGGTGTTGCTCACCGCCTTTGGCGCGGGTCAGGTGCTGCCCCTGCTGGTGGCGGGCACCATGGCGGCGAGCCTGCCCACGCTGTTGCGGTTGCGGGTTTTGGGGCGCTGGATCCCCCCCATCAGCGGCGTGGTGCTCCTCACCACCGGCGCCCTCACCCTGGTGGCCCGCCTGGTATGAGCACCCTCACCTCCGGGACGGGTGCCGGGCGGCGGCTGCTCCGCCTGGTGTCCTGGATCGCCGATCTGCGCCTGGCGATCCTTCTGTTGCTCCTGATCGCCGTGGCCAGCGGGGTGGGCACCGCCATTCCCCAACAGGAAGGGCCCGAGTTCTACCACCAGCGCTACGACGGGGCCCCCTGGTTGGGGTGGCTCAACGCCGATGGGCTGCTCCGGCTTCAGCTCGATCATGTGTATTCCAGCGGTTGGTTTCTGGCCTTGCTGGCCCTGTTGGGGCTGGCCCTGCTGATGTGCAGCTGGCGGCGACAGTGGCCGGCCCTGCGGGCCTCCCTGCGCTGGATCGACTACACCAGCCCGAGGCAGCTGAGCAAACTGCATGTCGCTGAAACCCTGCCCAGCCCCGGCGCCAACGCCTTGGGGGCCCTGGAGGCCAACCTGCGGCGGCGGGGTTGGGCCGTGAAGGCCGGCCAGGGCCGGCTGGCGGCCCGCAAAGGGGTGGTGGGGCGGGTGGGCCCCCTGCTGGTGCACGCCGGGATGGTGGTGCTGATGGTGGGCGCGGCCTGGGGCGCCCTCGCGGGGCAGCGGGTGGAGCAATTCCTGGCCCCCGGCCGGGAACTCGAGCTCCTGAATCGGCGGGGCCAAGCCCAGGTCACCCTGGCCCTGGATCAGTTTGAAATCAGCCGGGATCCCGCGGGCAGGCCAGAACAATTCACCTCCCGTCTGCGGCTGATCCCTCCCCCTCCGCCGGGCGCCGACCCCGTCACTGAGGCCCCCGCCAGTGAGGCCCCCGCGAGTGAGGTGCCCGCCAGTGAGGCGCCGGCGGCCGTGGCGGCGCCCCCCCCGCCCCAGGTGGAGATCAGCGTCAACCATCCCCTGCGCTACAAGGGCATGACGCTTTACCAGGCGGACTGGACCCTGGCGGCCATCCAGATCCAGTTGGGGCGCTCGCCGGTGTTGGAGCTGCCCCTGCAACGCTTCCCCCAGCTCGGGGAGCAGGTGTGGGGGTTGCTGTTGCCCACCCGGCCCGACGGCGGCCAGCCGGTGTTGCTCACCCTCAACAGCGAGCAGGGTCCGGTGACCGTGTTCGGCGCCGATGGAAACCCCCTGGGGCTGATCCGGCCCGGTGGCGAGAGTTTGGAGGTGCGGGGGCTGCCGATCCGGGTGGCCGGGGTGGTGCCCGCCAGCGGCATTCTGCTCAAACGGGATCCGGGGGTGCCCCTGGTGTACAGCGGGTTTGCCATCGCCATGCTGGGCGGCGCCTTGAGCCTGGTGGCCACCCGGCAGCTCTGGGTGGTGGAGGAGCGGCGGGACGACGGGGCCCGGCTGCACGCCGCGGGACTCTGCAACCGCAACCTCACCGCCTTTGCCAGGGAGTTCCCCTCCCTGCTGCGGGAGAGCCGCACCCCGCCGCCGGCTCCCGCTCAACAGGGCTGACGGCTCCCGTGGCTCACCCGCACCAGCGTGTGAACGTTGCCCCGGGGGTTGAAGTCGGCCACCAGCTCCATCCACTGGGGATCACAGGCCTCCACCAGATCATCCAGGATGCGATTGGCCACCTCCTCGTGGGAGATGGCCCGGTCGCGGTAGCTGTTGATGTAGAGCTTCAGGGCCTTGAGTTCCAGCACCAAGGGGCCGGGCTGGTAGAGCAAACGCAGCACGGCGAAATCGGGATAGCCGGAATAGGGGCAATGGCAGGTGAATTCCGGCAGCTCGATCGACACCTCATAGGCGCGCCCCACCCGGGGATTGGGGAAACACACCAGCGTGCCTTCCTCGATGGCTCGTTGGCCATAGAGGGGAGTGGTGGTGCGCTCCGGGGGAGAGGCGAGCGACTCCAGCGGTGGCGTGAGGGACATGGAAGCGGAACGGGCTTGGGCTGACCGTAGGAGCGCCGGGGCGGGGCCCGAACGGTTGGTAACAACGGCCACCCCGAAAACCTCCCCTGGACCGGCTAGTGATAGGGGTGATGACAAGGCCCAGGTGTCTGTGCCCTGATGTCTGTCTTCCCTCCGGTCTGAGAGACTCTCCCCCATCCTCCACCGCTATCCCCCACACCCTGAACCATGAAAAAGATTGAGGCCATCATCCGCCCCTTCAAGCTGGAAGACGTCAAGATCGCGCTGGTGAATGCGGGGATTGTGGGCATGACCGTGAGTGAGGTGCGGGGCTTTGGGCGGCAGAAGGGGCAGGTGGAGCGCTATCGGGGTTCGGAATTCACGGTGGAGTTTCTGCAGAAGTTGAAGCTGGAGATCGTGGTCGACGACGATCGGGTGGCCACCGTGGTGGAAGCCATCCAGGAGGCGGCGCGGACGGGCGAAATCGGCGACGGCAAGATTTTCATCTCCCCCGTGGAGTCGGTGATCCGCATCCGCACGGGCGACCGCGACAGCAGCGCCATCTAGCGCGGTCGGCCCCCGCCCGTGGCGCCCTCAGGAGGACCCGAGGGTGGCGGCCACCGCGGCCTTGATGCCCGCCTGATCCAAAGGCCCCGGTCCGCCCTCCCCCCGGGCCAACCCGCCGGGGCCAGACACCAGCCATAGCAGGTACTCATGGTTGCCCGCCGGGCCGGTGATGGGGGAGCCGGTGAGGCCCATGGCCCTCCAGCCAAGGTCGACAGCGGCCTCCAACACCCCGCTGATCGCCATCAGGTGACCGGCCGGATCGCGCACCACGCCACCCTTTCCCACCCCCTCGCGCCCCACCTCGAACTGGGGCTTCACCAGGAGCACGCTCTCCAGGCGCTGGGTGGGGGAGGAAGGGCGCAGCAGCTCGGACAGGGCGGGCAGCACGCGGCGGAGGGAAATGAAGGAGAGATCCGCCACCGCCAGATCGGGCCAGGGATCCTCCGGCCCGTAGAGCTCGGAGGGCTGGAGATGGCGAAGGTTGGTGCGCTCCCGCAGCACCAGCCGCGGATCGGTGCGCAAGCTCCAGGCCACCTGGCCGTAGCCCACATCAATCCCGTAGACGAGCCGGGCGCCGTGCCGCAGCAGGCAATCGGTGAAGCCACCGGTGGAGAGGCCGCCATCGAGGCACACCCGGCCTGAGACGGCGATGGGGAACGCTTGGAGGGCCGCCTCCAGCTTGTCGCCACCTCTGGAGACAAAGCGGGGGCGGGCCTCCACCTCCAGGGGGGCATCGGCGGGCAGGGCGGTTCCGGGCTTGTCGAGCACCCGGCCGGCCTGGCGCACCCAGCCGGCCCGGATGAGCTGTTGGGCCTGCTCCCGGCTGGTGGCCAGACCGCGCCGGAGCAAGAGGAGGTCAAGGCGTTCCCGTTTGGTCATGGTTTCCACGCAGAAAACGGAACAAAATCCAACGCGCCCCCCCTTCTCCCGCGAGGGAGGAGAGGATGCACCCACCTCCAATGCTGCCCATGGCACGCGAGAGCACTCATCACCTGGCTGATGTGCTCGAATTGTTGCGCCCCGGCGCCTTCGTTCGTCTGCACGACCACCCGGACGATCTGCCCCCCTTCCAGTTGATTCATTGCCGCGGCGGACGCTGCTGGGTGCGCCAGCAATCCTGGGGCAGCCTGCTCCACCTGGAGGTGGCCCACCGCAAACTCACCGCCGCCGCCTGATTCCTCCGGCCCTGGAGCCGGGGGGTGCTGAGGGGATGGGCCCGCCCGATAGGTTGGGGCTTGCCTCCATCTTCCGCCCTTGATCGAGCGCTACACCCTTCCTGAGATGGGCTCCCTCTGGAGTGAGGAGGCCAAGTTTCGCGGCTGGCTGGAGGTGGAGATCGCCGCCTGCCAGGCCAACGCCGAGCTGGGCCGGGTGCCCCCGGAGGCGATGGCCCAGATTCGGGAGCGGGCGGCCTTCTCCCTGCCCCGGATTCTGGAGATCGAGGCGGAGGTGAAGCACGATGTGATCGCGTTCCTCACCAACGTGAATGAGCACGTGGGCGACGCGGGCCGCCACATCCATGTGGGGATGACCAGCTCCGATGTGCTGGACACGGGCCTGGCCCTGCAGCTCAAGGCCTCCGTGGAGGTGTTGGCCGTGGAACTGGAGCGATTGATCGAGGCCCTGCGGGACTTGGCCCGGGCCCACAAGGACACGGTGATGATCGGCCGCTCCCACGCGATCCATGGCGAGCCGATCACCTTCGGCTTCAAGGTGGCGGGGTGGCTGGCGGAGAGCCTGCGCAACCAGGAGCGGCTGGCCCGGTTGAAAACCACCGTGGCGGTGGGGCAGGTGAGTGGGGCCATGGGCACCTACGCCAACACCGATCCCGAGGTGGAGGCGATCACCTGCCGGTTGCTGGGGCTGGTGCCCGACACGGCGAGCACCCAGGTGATCAGCCGCGATCGCCACGCCGACTACGTGCAAACCCTGGCGTTGATCGGCGCGTCGCTGGAGCGGTTCGCGACGGAGATCCGCAACCTGCAGAGAAGTGATGTGCTGGAGGTGGAGGAAAACTTCGCCAAGGGTCAAAAGGGGAGTTCGGCGATGCCCCACAAGCGCAACCCGATTCGCAGCGAACGGATCTCGGGCCTGGCGAGGGTGCTGCGGAGCTACACGGTGGCGGCGCTGGAAAACATGGCCCTTTGGCATGAGCGCGACATCAGCCACAGCTCGGTGGAACGCATGATGCTGCCCGATTGCTCGGTGACGCTGCATTTCATGCTGCGGGAGATGACGGAGGTGGTGAAAGGGCTGGGGGTGTACCCGGAGAACATGGCCCGCAACATGAACGTCTACGGCGGGGTGGTGTTCAGCCAGCGGGTGTTGCTGGCGCTGGTGGCGGCGGGGGTGAGCCGGGAGGAGGCCTACCGGCTGGTGCAACGCCATGCCCATGCCGCCTGGAACACCGAGGGGGGCGACTTCCGCGCCAACCTGGCGGCGGATCCGGAGGTCACCGGCCGGCTCACGCCCGAGGCGCTGGAGGCCTGCTTCGCCACCGACACGCACCGGGCCCATCTGGATGTGATCTGGCAACGGCTGGGGATCTAGGGGGTGGCCGGTCCGTTCGACTGGAGCTTCCGCCCGCCCGCCAGCGCGGCAATCGGCGACCACGACGTGCCCTTGCTCTCCGGCCACTTGGAAGGCAAGGGGATCGCCCTGCTGGTGGGAGCGGGCATCGCGGCGATGAAGGCGCCGCTTCTGGCGAGGGCCTTGCGGCGCCGGGGGGCTCGGGTGACGGCCTTTTGCGCGCCGGAGGCCCTGCGCTATGTGGGAGCGGAGGCGTTGGAGTGGAGCACCTGCCGGCCATTGGTGCGGGAGCTGAGCTGGCGAGCCGAACACCTCAGCGACGACGCGGACTTCGACGCCTACCTGGTGGCCCCCGCCACCTACAACACCATCGGCAAGGCGGCGAACGGCGTCGCCGATTCCCTTGTCACCGCCACCCTGGCCTCGGCGTTGGGGCGGTTGGCGCGGGGGGAGACGGCGGTGTTGATGGCGGCAACGATGCATGGCTCGATGCACCACGCCGTGCTGGAGGGCAATTGCCGGCGGCTGGCGGAGCTGGGGGTAGGGTTCGTGCCGCCGCGGGATGCCTACGGCAAGCACAACCTGCCGGAGGAGGAGCTGATCGTGGCGGCGGTGTGCCGGGCCCTGAGCCGTTCGCCCCTGAGGGAGCGGCGGATCCTGGTGACGGGGGGCCCGACGCCGGTGCCGCTCGATGGGGTGCGGCGGCTCACGAGCCGCTTCCGCGGCCAGCTCGGGGCGACGATCCATGAGGAGCTGCTGCGCCGCGGCGCCGACAGCCGTCTGGTGCTGGGGGATGGGGGATGGCGGCCGGCGGCCTGGCTGCCGGCGGTGCGGGTCGCCGCCACGTACGACGCCTATCGGGAGCTGGTGCTGGCGGAGGTGGAGGCGGGGGCGGAGGCGGCGGTGCTTTCGGCCGCGGTGGCCGATTACCGGCCCCGGGAGGTGGCGGCGGGCAAGTGGCCCAGTGGGCTGGCGGAGTGGCGGCTGGAGCTGGAGCCCACCGAGAAGGTGATCGACGCGGTGGCGGCGGCGGCGCCGGGTGTGCCGATCGTGGGCTTCAAGTACATGGAGGGGGTGAGCCACGGGGAGCTGATGGCCGAGGCCCGGCGGCGCCTGGGCCGCGACGCGGTGGTGGTGGCCAACCGGGGGGAGGAGATGACGGAGGAGCTGCAGGTGGCCTGGATCGTTGACCAGGGCGGGGAGCGGCGGGTGGAGGGGAAGGGAGCGATCGCGGCGGTGATCGCCGATCAGCTGGAGGCGTTGTTGGGGCTCGCGCCATGATCTGGACTCCCTACGCCGACACGATCTACGCCGTCGTCAGCATCAGCGCTCTGTTGGTGTTCCTCTGGCTGGTCTTGCGCCGGAGTTGAGGGGGCCAGGAGGTCGTCCACCTCACAGACCGGGAAGCGGTTGATGGCGTGAAGGGCGCGGCGGGCGTTGCGGCGGAGTTGGTCGCTGATGGCCTCGGCGTAGGGGATCTGGGCGAGGAGATCCACGGTGCGGCGGAGCACCCGCACCACGTCGCCCTCATCAAGGGAGGTGTTGGCGATGACATCGCTCCAGGAGGCGCCCCGGGCCCAGCGGGCCACCAGGCCCGTGAGTTCCGGCTCCCACCAGACGGGCACCACCACGCGGCCCTGCTCCTGCTGGCGTTCGAGCTGGCGGCGGAGGGCTCGCAGGTCGTGGAGGGCTTCCTCGGCGGCGGGGGGCGGGGGGAAGCCGCACCAGAGGTCGGGGCGGTTGACCTCGGTGGAGATGGCCTCCAGCACGGCGGCCAGATCGGGCGGCTCCAGGCTGTCGAGGTGGCCGCTCATCAGGGCCAGGCCCAGCCAGAGCTCGTTGTCGCCCCGAAGCACGGCGACGGTGCGACCCACCTCGGTGGGTTCGAGGCCGTTCTCGCCGGCGAGGGCGCCGAAGAAGCGGAGGATGTCGATCAGGGAGAGGAAGGTGTCCCAGTGGCGGTTGGAGCGGAAGTGGAGGAGCCGCTGGCGCTCGTCGAGTTCGAGTTCGAGCTCCTCCATGCGGCGGCGGTGTTTCTTGAGGTGTTTGCGATCGCCCCAGCGGTGGGCGGGATGGCGCTCCAGGTCGGCTTCCAGCTGGCTCACCACCTCGGCCTGGTGGCGCACCTCACCGGCGAGGTCGTATTGGGGGGTGTGCATGTCGTGGCGGCGAGCCATGGAGGCGACGGCCAGGGCGAGGCCACCACTGGCCTGATCGCCGTGGCGAAGTTCACCGGCGCGGTGGAGCTCCGGGGGGTGCAGCTGGCTCACCTGCAGGCAGCTGAGCTCGGCGTGAAGGCTCACCACAGCGCCGCAGGGCACGAGGGTCCAGAGGTTGTCGTCGGTGAGGCAGAGGAGGAGGGGGAATTGGCCGGGCCCCTTCACTTTCTCCACGATCACCGCCGGGGTGACGCGGCCTTTGAGTTGGGGCGCCTTGAGGCTCACCAGGGTGCCCTCACTGCTGAATTGCAGGGCGAGGGTGAGTTCATGGGCGAGGGTTTCCTCGGCCTGTTGTTGGAGAACGCGCAGGAGGCGCCGTTCCTCCCGCAGGCGGCCCCGTTCTTTTTCGTGGGCCTCGAAGTCTTCCCAGGGCACGTCTTCCGAGCCGCTGCGCAGGTGGGCGAGCTGGGCGCGGAGGTCATCGATGGCGGCCTGGTCGTCGGCCAGATCGAGGGTGGCGAGGTAGCGGCCGAAGGAGCGCTCCACCAGCTCCTTGGCCTTGGCCAGGTCGTAGCGCTGCAGCAGGTTGAGCACCATGCCGTAGCTGGGGGTGAACTGGCTCACCAGGGGATCGGCGGGGGCGGTGGCGAGCTGACCGGCCTCGCGCACGCCCTCGAAGCGGCTCTGCACGGTGACGACATAGCCCTGGGAATCCAGGCCCCGGCGACCGGCCCGACCGGCCATCTGGAGGAATTCGCTGCCCATGAGGGGCCGGTGGCCCCGCTCGGTGCGTTTGGAGAGGGCGGAGATCACCGTGGTGCGGGCGGGCATGTTGATGCCGGCGGCCAGGGTTTCGGTGGCGAAGACCACCTTGATGAGGCCCTGCTGGAAGAGTTCTTCGATGAGTTCTTTCCAGGCGGGCAGCACGCCGGCGTGGTGGGAGGCGATGCCGCGCAGGAGGGGATCGGCGTGGCCGTCGCGCACGGCCTCGGGGGTGGTGGCGCGGAAGGCCTCGAAGCGGGCCTGGAGACGGGCCTGCTCATCTTTGTTGACCAGGCAAGCGGTGCCGAGGTCGCGCACGGCCCGATCACAGCCGCGGCGGCTGAAGATGAAGTAGATGGCGGGCAGCATGTCGCGATCGGCCATCTGGGCCACCACAAAGCCGAGGGGGGGCGCCTCCGGCTGGGGGGGCTTGGGGGAGCGATCGGCGCCTTTGCGGCGGGTGGTTTTGGGGGGCCGCCAGACTTTGCAGTTGGGGTGGAGGCCCGTGCCCTCATCGTTGAGGAGGGGGTGGAGGCCCTTGGCGCCGCAGAAGCTGAAGGCGAGGGGCACGGGGCGGTGGTCGCTGTGCACCAGGCGGGTGGGGCCATGGACGCGCGCAATCCAATCGGTGAGTTGGCCGGCGTTGGCCACGGTGGCCGAGAGGGCCACCAGCTGGATGGTGGAGGGGCAGTGGATGATCGATTCCTCCCAGACGGTGCCGCGCTGGGAGTCGTTCATGTAGTGGCATTCATCGAGCACCACCGCTTCCACCCCTTCGAGAGGATCGTCATCGGGGTGGTCGATTTCCGCGTAGAGCATGTTGCGGAAGATCTCGGTGGTCATCACCACGATCGAGGCTTCCCGGTTGACGCTCAGATCCCCGGTGAGAAGGCCCACCCGCTCGGCGCCGAACTGGTGCCTGAAATCCCGGAGCTTCTGGTTGGAGAGGGCCTTGAGGGGGGTGGTGTAGAAGACTTTGCGGCCATGGGCCAGGGCCCGGTGGATGGCGTATTCGCCCACCAGGGTTTTGCCGGAGCCGGTGGGGGCGCTGACCACCACGGAGTGGCCCTGGTTGAGGGCGTCGATCGCTTCCAGCTGGAAGGGGTCGAGGGGGAAGGGGAACAGCGCCGCCAGGTCCGGCCGGCTGCTGGCGGCAACGGTCATGGGGCCATCCTATGGCGGCGGGGGGCCAGCGGCTTTCGCTTTCGCGACGGTTCCGTGCTCAGCCCCGATGCGGCCGTGGTGCGGCTGGAGATGGCGGAGCTCTGGAAGGCGTGGCCCCGGCGGCGACGGGGTTGCCGTTGGCCCGCTGATGTCCTTCACGGAGGTGTAGGAGATTTTCTGAAAAAGCACACCAGATGTGGTGTGGTGCTGGAGGGGTGGGGTGACAAGGCTTGCGGAGCGGCAAGCGGCAGGGTCTCTTTTCCACGAGCGGCCACGCCGCACCATTCCCACACATTGCCGTGCCTGTCATGCAGCCCCCAAGCGTTGGCGGGGAAGGTGGCCACATCGGTCGTTTGCCCTCGATCCTCCCCTTTCGGCCCGTCTCCATGGGTGAATGACCCCTTGTCATTCGCCAGCTCCGTGGTGAGCGTGGCGCCGAAGTGGAAGGGCGTGGTGGTGCCGGCGCGGCAGGGTGCAGGCGCGACCGGTGCGTTGGCTCAGGCGGTGGCAGAAGGCCATCGCCTCATCCCAGCTCCCATTCACCACCGGGCGTTGGTCCCCCAAGCAGCGCTTCGGATCGCTGAGCTTGGCCACCGGATCGGGATCCAAGTCCATCGGCCATGGCTCCTCGTCGTCCCTGGGCCGCCAACGCGCCACGGCTCTCCACTGGGCCTGGGTGATGGGGGCCCGCGTCAGCAAAAACTCCCCCACCTCCACCCGGTGAACGGGACGCTCGCTGGCTTGGCCGCCTTAGTCCCCGTCCGGCGCCCCCATCCAGAAGCTTCATGGCCAGCGAAACGCTGCCCTCCACGCCCCGAGACCTGGGGGCGGGATCCACGCCTGTTCGGGCCTCCCTCCGTTTGGGCTACGGGGCGAAGCGGGGCCCCTTCCTCGCTGGGCTGAACCAAAACCTTCTCCAGCATCAGGCTGGCCAGCCAGCCGTGGCTTGGCCTCATCCGATCCATCCCCGTCGCCAACCATCGTGGGATCACCGCACGCCACCAAGGGTCCAAGGTTGGGGATGCCGGCGATGAAGCGGCGCCACATGTCCATCGTTCAGACGCGTCGGCAACCCGACGAACGCGATGTCGATAGAGGATCGGGATGAGCTGGACGACGACGCCCTGGCGGTCAAGCGGGAGGGTGGGGGCTGGCGCTGTGCGGATCGTGCGGCCGCGGGTTCGGGGCAGGCCTGGCCCGCGGTTGTCGCCGATCACCGGAGCGGGTCTGGACCCTCCGTGTGCTCCCGCTGGAATCCCTTCCAGCGGCTCTGACGGTGAAGGGTGCTGGGGGAGAGAAACAGCCGGGACGGACGCCCACATTGGTGTTGAGGTTGTCCGGGGGATTGCTGTTCCGCATGGCCGCGCGGGCGTTGTGAGGATCGTTGATCCAGGACCCGCCGCGCAGCAGCTGAACGACCCGCCCTCACCGACTAATCAAGCACATGGAGCCTTGGAGGAGGTGCTTTGAAACAAAATAATTTTTGGCGCCCGCGGCGCCAGACACCAACAGCCAAACAACCAACAGCCAAGGGTTAAAAAACAGCCAAGTGTTAAGGGATTAAGGGTTTAAGTGTCAAGAAAAAGTCCTGGGGGAGAGAAACAGCCGGGACGGACGCCCACATCGGCGTCGAGGTCGTCCGGGGGAAAGCTGCCCCGCATGGCCGCGCGGGCGCCGTGAGGCGCGAGGATCCAGGACCCGCCGCGCAGCAGCTTCCATGTGCGCTGACCACTGGCCCTTTCCACCAGGTCCTTGGCCTCTTCTCTCCAGGGGAGGCCATCCGTTGGCCAGCCCTCGCCGGTGGGATCGGGATGCCAGGTGTCTTCACACCATTCCCAGACCTGCCCGTGCATCTCCGCCAACCCCAAGCGATTCACCAAACCACTGGCGCCATTCGTCCCAGACTGCTTCACCTTGGCTTGATTGGACTGGCGGCCCGCCGCAAAGGCAACGCTGGAATCAAACCGTGCCCAGCGTCCATCCAGAGTGTCCCCGAAATGGAAGGGCTGGCTGGCGGCCTCTGGTCCCCGCGCTCGGCAGGCCGCTTCCCATTGGCTCTCGCTGGGCAGAGCCAGTTGGGGCGCCAGACCTTGGCCGCCCAGCTCCAACCAACGCTCCGTCAGCCAACTGTTGAGTCGCCGCAACCACTCCTGGCAGTCGAGCCAGCTCACGCTGTCCACCGCCAGCTCTCCGGGTTGGGCGTAGGTGTCCCACAGACTTTCCGGGCTGGCTTTTCCCGGGGTGGGCTCCAGATCCCGCTCCATCCGAGCCACGCCCTCCACCACCGCCCGCCACTGCCCCTGGCTGATCGGATGGCGCACCAGAGCAAATGGCTTCAGGGTGACCTGGCGCTCGGCCTCCACATCCAGATCCCCGCAGCCGTCACGGTTGGACGCGAACCAATTCATCACGTCCCGCCGTCCCCATTCCGTTGGCGGTGAACCCAGCTGATAAGTGCCCGCGGGCACCACCACCAGCTCCAGCTGTTGCGGCTCAGCCTCCGCGCACTCCGGCAACGGCAGCCGCCACACCGCACGCGTCACCACCACCGTGCGGATCCGCAGTCCCTCGCCTTCTTTCAGTGCCGTCAGGGTGAGCATCGGCACTTCTCGCCTTGGGCCGCTCCCGAGCAGGGGAAGATCCGCCGACGCCGCTAGTTGCAAGCCCCTGGACGCCCCCTGCAACACCGGCAGTCGCCGGTCGTGCTCCGCCCAGCCCTCCGCTCCCTCCACCAGCAGATCCAAAGCATCGGCGCGGAGCCGCTCCTCCAGCAAGCCCACGATCCGTTCCCTCAGAGGGGATGGCTTGCCGCCCAGGCGCTTGGCCGCCAACCCCAGGGCCTCCAGCGCCGCCCTCCGCAACTCCACAGGTTGCGCTTCTTCCCGCGCCACCCTCTCCAGCGCCTCCACACTGCTCTCTGAGCCGATCAACCCCAACACCACCGCCGCCTCTTGGCGCTCGTCTCCGGGAAGCTCGCCGTTGGCCAGCACCTGGCTCAAGCGATCGGTGGCCACCACCGAGGCCGCCCGTCGATCCTCGGGTTCCGCCCCTGCCGCCATCGCCGCCAGCTTGCCGATCGCGTCACGCCGCTCGCTAGCTGTGGGCACCACCAGCTCCCACATCCATTTGCGCGCCCGCTGCTCCGCCAGCCGCTCCCGCTCCCGCTCTGGATCCAACCCTCCCAACATCGCCAACCGATCAGCTCCATCCACCGGCACGCCACGGCCGCCCTTGTCGTGAGCCACATCCCGCAGGGCCAGGAAAAAGCCCCTCGCCCGTGAGAGGTCTTCTCCCTTGGCCTGACGCCCTTCCAAGGCCGTCAGGTAACCGTCCCACACCGTCCCTTGCCCGGCACTCCAGCCCAACGTCTCCAACACCTCCCACTGCGCCAGCGCCGCCAGATAGTCCGCCAAGGGATCCAGCGGAAAGCGCAGCTCGCTGGTGTCTTCTCCAGGATGGATGAGCAGCGACAACGCGCTGAGATAGGCGAGCAACGCCTCAGCCTCCAGGTCCGTCATCGCCAGCCCGTGCGGTTCGTCCAGCCGCAGCGTGGCCTTGGCCAGGCCCCGGCTGAACTCCCGCGGCTGGTAGGCCGGCTCCCCATCCACCCCCTCCTGCTGGTGGCTGGCCAAAGCCACACGCTTGAGGGCCCGCTGCACCAGATCGCGGTCGATCGTCAGCCCTGCCCGTTCCCTCTGGAGTGGCTCAGCAGGGGTATCAATCCGCCGCACATAGCTGAGCATCAGCTGCGGCACCGACCCCGCCAACACCCCTTTCTGGCGATTGGCGATCACATCGTCGATGAACATCTGCGCCAGCAGCGCCGTGATTGGTTTCCCGCCCACGATCTGGCGCAGCCGGTTTTGGGCGGGCACAAGCTCGTCATCCCGCAGCAACTCACCCCGCCCGCCCGCCTTGAGGTACTCCACAAAAAAAGTCTGCAACCGGTCCAAGGCGATCGGTCGCGGCTTGATCTGGCTCAAGGCTCGGCCCGACCAACCATCGTTCTCGCCGCGGCTGGTGGCCAGCACCAGCCCTGGCGGCAACCCCGCCAACAGCCGCTGGCGGGCCGCTGGAGAGAGTTCCGACACATGGTCGAGGATCGGCACCAGCCGCCTCGCGCGCAGCAGGGCCTCCACCAGCTCCACCTCAGGTGGCTCGCCCAGGTGATCGCTCAGCCAGCCGCGCACCTTCTGGGCCACCGTTTCCCCCTCCCCCAGGCCCGTTTCAATCAACACCGGCAGGCGCACCACGCCTTCGGGCTCACCCTTCAGCCACCAGCGGGCGATGGCACAGGCCAGACTCGTCTTCCCCGCTCCGCCGTCGCCGCTGATCAACAGGATCCGAGCCGGTCCATCGGCCAGCAAGGGCGCCACATCCGCCGGGCGCAACAGCGCGGGTGGGGCTTGGCCGGAGCCGTTGGGCAGAAATTCCACCTCCAGGGGCACATGCACCTCCCGCTGACTCACCGTGGGTGTGGTGCGGAAGGCCTCCGCCAGGGAGCCGCCGTGCCGCTCCACCCAGCTCTGGAGGTCTTGGGGGGTGTAGGTGAGCTTCCCCGGATCCGTTGTTGGCCGCCGATCCAGCCGCCGCAGAGCCTTGAGCACCAGTGTGGAGAGCTGATCCGCCGTGGTGAACCGTTCCACTCCATGGCTCTTCTCCAGAACCGCTCGAAAAGCCAGCAGATCCCGTTTGGCCTCGCCGTCATCCACCAGGGGCGGAGGCCAGGGATGGTATGGATCCATCATGAAGGCCAGCCGTGGCTTGCCGGAATGACGCCCCGCTTCCTCGTATTCCAAATGGGTGATTGAGCGGTTTTCGGGATTGTCCTTGGGGGGGCGATAGCCATAGCGGTGGGCCACCAGCAACACATACACATCCGACGCCGCCACATCCGCCAGACAGTGCTCCAGCGGCGGTTCATCAAAGGCCGAGTATTTCTCCATGCACTCCACATCAAAGCCAGCCCCCTCAAGGGCAACCTTCAAGGCCGCGCGGTGCTCCTTCAGGTCCACGTAGGTGGACGACACGTAGACCGTTGGCTTGCCCGTGGAGGTGGGCATCACAGGCAGAGAGGGCTTGAGTCAATGTATCGGCGCCCGCCAACCAGAGCACCGCCCCCCGCGCCACTTCCGCAGGGCAGGGCGGCTGGCATCACAACACCCCACAAGTTGGCGGCAGCGGCTGAGCAGCCGCGGCAGCGCGTCCTTCCGTGCCGCCTCTTCTTGATCCGGCGTTCCGGGTCATCGCGCCAGCTCCGCCTGGAGGGCCTGACGCACCGCATCGGTGACGCTGGTGCCGTGAGGGATGAAACGTGAGCGGGTGAGGGAGATTCCAGCGGCGCGAAAGAGTGAAGGCCCACCGGGTCACCCAGGTTCTGTGGCCATGGGGCAGTGGGCTGGCGCTGTGCGGATCGTGCGGCCGCGGGTTCGGGGCAGGCCTGGCCCGCGGTTGTCGCCGATCACCGGAGCGGGTCTGGACCCTCCGTGTGCTCCCGCTGGAATCCCTTCCAGCGGCTCTGACGGTGAAGGGTGCTGGGGGAGAGAAACAGCCGGGACGGACGCCCACGTTGGTATTGAGGTTGTCCGGGTGGTTGCTGTTCCGCATGGCCGCGCGGGCGTTGACAGGATCGTTGATCCAGGACCCGCCGCGCAGCAGCTGAACGACCCGCCCTCACCGCTCAATCAAGCACATGGGCCAGGCAAGCAGGGTGATGGAAACAAAAGAATTTTCCTAATCAGCAACAAAGCTCCGCAAGCCCCCAGAGGCCCCGCCATCCAGCCGCTAAACTAGTACAAGCGCACTGTTGGAGGACCATCGCGTGCCCCAGGACAAAGTCCAGTACCAGGAGGGGCTTTCCCTTTCCGATTTCATCCAGGCCTATGGAACTGAGGAAAAGTGCCTCGCGGCCCTGGAGCTTGCCCGCTGGCCGGAAGGTTTCCGCTGCCCGCAGTGTGG
>Ga0315904_10000618_pt1 | contig 56480 bp, 61 predicted proteins | sample LakEriMetagenome_6_FD_203529 | JGI IMG/M metagenome (GOLD analysis project Ga0315904, IMG submission 203529) | Freshwater fungal communities from buoy surface, Lake Erie, Ohio, United States - Buoy 12 MA120 | ecosystem: Environmental > Aquatic > Freshwater > Lake | place: USA: Lake Erie, Ohio...
GCAGCAACCGCTACCCAGATCGCGAGCAGCTAAAGCTGATGGCCTTGATGGTGTTCGCGCACTTCCCGCACATTCGCAAAGTGAATGCTGCGCTGCTGTTTGTTGTAAAGAACGACATGGTGAAAGCTTCGTTCTCTTTGGACGACGTTGACCCTGCGTGGTGGAACTATCGGGAGCGCATTGCCCGCATTGAACAAGCGCACGAGACAGGCGTCTGGAACCCACGGCCTTCGCCGCTGTGTCCGTGGTGCCCTGTCACTACTTGTGAAAACCATCCCAAACACTAGGAGGAAATATGCCGAAGTACAGAAAGAAGATTGATATCGAAGCAGTGCAGTGGTTCAAGGACGGCGACCATCACGCAGTTAAAGTATCGCTTGGTGACGCCACACTTCGTACAAGCAGGTTCGGTACTAACTTTGTCTTGAAAGGCGACTACATCGTCACTGACTTTGACAAAGGGTATTACGTTGTCCCGAAAGACGACTTTGAAGTTATGTATGAACTGGTAGTTGACACGGAGCAAACACCATGACCCGCGATTACAAGAAAGAGTACGCCGAATACCACGGCAAGCCAGAGCAGATTAAGAACCGCGCCGCACGCGTAAAGGCGCGGCGCATCATGGAAAAAACTGGGGCGGTACACAAGGGCGACGGTAAAGATGTCGACCACAGAGTACCGCTCAGTAAAGGCGGCGGTACAGGCAAGTCGAACCTGCGTGTACGCAGTGTGAAAGCAAACAGGGGAGATAAAAAATGATTTTTGATGAGTGGTGGGACTCACTCAGCGAAGCCGAGAGACGCCTTCTAGGCTTACACAACGCTCGTTTCTGTTGGTTAGAAGGGCACAAGGAAGGCTACAGAAAAGGGTGCGAAGAAACCCGTGAAGTTATTGGAGAAGCAAATGCAAATAGTAGATAACAAAGCGTTGCTGTTTCGCACTCGCAACCCAGACAAGTATCGAGTCATCCCTAAACACAAAGTGGTGAACGCGTATGAAGATGGTACGGCAGAGATTGCAGTTTACTGGGGGCTCGACGAGGCGCGGGTGCTCAAGAATCTTGGCGTTAAAGACGTTCCTTCGCCGATTACAAAGCGCTACAAGTGGCCGGGTAAATACAAGCCGATGGCGCATCAGATTGAAACAGCGGCATTTCTCACCCTCAACAAAAAGGCTTTCGTCTTTTCTGAACCGGGTACAGGTAAGACCCTCTCAGCGCTTTGGGCAGCCGACTATCTGATGCAGCTTGGCGCGGTGCGCCGTTGTTTGATTCTGTGCCCACTGTCGATCATGCACAGCGCATGGATGAGTGACTTGAACAACAGCATCATCCATCGCTCGGCCATCGTGGCGCACCACTACCAAGCTAGTCGCCGCATCGAGATGGTTCAACAGAACTACGAGTTCGTCATCGCCAACTACGACGGGCTGAACCTGATCGCTGACGAGATACGCAACGACGGCAGGTTCGATCTGATCATCGTCGACGAGGCCAACGCATACAAGACGATGACGACCAAGCGTTGGAAGACGCTGAACTCTTTGGTCACGCCGACTACCTACCTGTGGATGATGACGGGTACGCCAGCATCGCAGTCGCCTGCTGATGCGTACGGGCTGGCAAGGCTGGTCAACCCCAACGGCGTGCCAAAGTTCTTCACTGGCTGGCGCGACAAGGTTATGAACAAGGTGACGCAGTTCAAGTGGGTCGCCAAGCCCAGCGCCGCCGAGGACGTACACGAAGCGCTGCAGCCTGCAATCAGATTCACCAAAGAGCAGTGCCTTGACTTGCCGCCAGTGATCACGATGACGCGTGAGGTACCGCTGACGCCGCAGCAGGCCAAGTATTACAACCTGCTGAAGGAACGCATGATGGTGCAAGCAGCAGGCGAAACTATTACCGCTGTGAATGCCGCTGCTGGTGTGTCCAAGCTCTTGCAAATATCTTGCGGCGCAGCATACACAGACGACAAAGAAGTTATCGAATTTGATTCCGCGCCGCGCTTGTCTGTGCTCGAAGAAATACTGGAAGAGACAAGCAGGAAGGTAATCATTTTCGCGTTGTTCAGAAACACGATCGACACCGTACACACGCATCTGTTAAAGAAAAACGTAACGGCTGAGTGCATACATGGTGATGTCACTCCGACCAAACGCGCCGACATCATCCGACGTTTCCAAAACGAACCTGACCCTCGTGTGCTTGTCATGCAACCGCAGGCATCAGCGCACGGAATTACGCTGACTGCCGCCGACACAGTGGTGTTCTATGGTCCTCTGATGTCTGTTGAGCAATACACGCAGTGCGTAGCACGAGCAGATCGCAAAGGTCAAGACTCGGACAAGGTAACGGTTGTGCACATTCAAGGCTCGCCAATCGAGAAGCGCATGTTTAAAGCTTTGCAAGACAAGGTTACAGATCATGCAATGCTGACCAAACTTTTCACCACAGAAATAAACAATTGAAGAAAGGGGGTTGCAATCAAAACCAATTCACAGTAATCTGTCAAATCCTAGACAAATAACTAGCGTCAGTACGGTGGGACGTGCAGCCCGACAAGGGACGGACAAGGTTCGAATCCAAACGCTAGACCATAAGGAGAAGTGAATGTCAGAAGAAATGATTCCGCTTGATAAGCTTGCGAAGATATATCGCAAGATCAAAGCTGAGATCGACGCGCTGACGCAAGAGTACGACACTAAGATCGAACAACTAAAAGCTCAGCAAGACGAACTTCGCTTTGCAATGAAAGACCAGATGAAAGCGCTCGGCGTTAAATCGGTCAGCACTGCCTTCGGCACTGTGTCAATGATCAACAAGACACGGTACAGCACAGAAGATTGGGACTCGTTCAAGAAATTTATTGTCGAGAACGATGTCGTTGACCTTCTGGAAAAGCGTATTGCGCAGACGAACATGGCGCGATACCTCGAAGAGAATCCCGGCAGCGTACCGCCCGGATTGAACGCGTTCTCGGACTTCGAAATCCGAGTCACTAAACCATCCAAATAAGAGACCCTATATGTCAAACGTCACTCTATTTAACCCTTCGCAAGTACCCGCATTTGCACGCAACAACGAGCTGTCTGACACAGCCAAAGCACTGACCGGCAGCATGACCGGTGGTATCAAGCGCATCTCGATCAAGGGCGGTGTATTCCGTCTGGTGGCTTCCGGCAAGGAACTCGCTGCAATCGACGAGCGTTATCTTGATGTCGTCATCGTCAAGGCTGCACCGAAAGTCAGTCGTATCTTCTATGCAAGTCAGTACGACTCAGACAATCCTGCCCCGCCGGATTGCTGGTCGAACGACGGTGAGCGCCCAGACCCAACCGCACAGAATAAGCAGGCGCTGACCTGCATGAACTGCCCTCAGAACCAAGCTGGTTCTGGGAACGGTAACAGCCGTGCGTGTCGTTATCAGCAGCGTCTTGCCGTCGTGTTGGAGAACGCACCGAGCGGTGACGTGCTGCAACTCACACTGCCTGCTACGTCGATCTTTGGCAAGGAAGATGGCGACAAGCGTCCTTTGCAGGCTTACGCACGGTTCTTGGCGTTGCAGAACCCGCCAATCAATCCCGAGCAGATCGTCACGCGCATGCGCTTCGACACCAAGTCTGAGTCTCCCAAGCTGTTCTTCCAGCCTATGCGCTGGCTGACGGAAGAAGAGTTCAACATCGTGTCGCAGCAATCCGCGTCCGACGATGCGAAGCGCGCAGTCATCATGACTGTGGCACAAGCAGATGGTGTATCCAAAAATCCTTCTCTTGCCCTACCGGGCAAGCCACCCGTTGTTCAGGATGCGGGGGACGAAGAAGCTGAGGAAGCACCAGCACCCAAACCCAAAGCTGCGAAGAAAAAAGCAGCGGTCGTAGAAGAAGACGACTCAGAGCCAGAAGTTCGTAAGGAATCGGCCAAGCCTTCAGCCGTGCCTGAGAAGAAGTCGAAGCTGGCTGAGATCGTCGACGATTGGGACGACGAATAAGGTGCAACGAGCCCAGCGGGAGGTGGCGCATATAACACCCGCAGCGGGGGCTGGCAAATCCTTTCAGGTGCAGCTCCTATGTGCCAGTGACCCCGCACCTTTTAATGGAGACTTATGGCCTACTCACAAAAAATTATCGATGCAGTAGCTGCCGCCCCTAAGACGCCCGGCAACCAGTTAGGTCGCTGGGCGATTCACTTAGATTTCCCAGTGACGAAGATCGCCTATGCACTGGGCGTCACGCGGCAAACTGTTTACAACTGGTTCATCGGCAAGACGGACGTGTTTGTTGCGTACCAAGCTCGCGTGGACTTCCTTTTAAAAATAATGCAGCACTCTAAGACTGCTGACGAAGCATGGAGAAAGATATGTCAAGCGTACGACCTGAATCCCTGACCGACCGCGAACTCCTGAGCGGTGCGCTGCTGGTGTTTGAGCCTGATCAGGGCATGCCGATTGAATGGCAAAAAGAACTTATCCGCAGACTCGCCTGCCATGTTGAGAACGGTGTTGTACTCGTGAAGAACCACAACGACGCACCAGAACAACTGCGCCTGTTCGACTAATAAAACCAAAGGATCATAATGACTCCGCTTGATTTTCTTGCGGTTGTCTTGCCGTCTTCAGGGCATGGGCTTTATTGCGCCTGCGAGTTGACGGACAAGAAGGAGCACATCTTTGTTGATGCGCCGGAGCAGTTCTATCCAAAGGTCGACGCTTGGGTTGAGAATCGATACAACGTCTACTTCGCGCTGGCGACGTTTGATGAACGCGTTGCGGATATGGAGGGCAACCATGACAGACGCACCGCTGCGAACGCACGGTACATCAAGTCTTTGTTTCTCGATCTGGACGGGTACGAGTCCAAGAAGGAAGCCGCGAAAGCGCTAAGTCAGTTCCTGTCGAAGACCGGGCTCGATCTGCTGGGCATGCCGTACATCATCTCGTCGGGTGGTGGACTGCACTGCTACTGGCCGTTTGAGACAACCGTCACGATACCGGAATGGAAGCCGGTGGCCGAGAACTTAAAGCGCCTGTGCAAGCAGGAGAAGCTGAAGATCGACAACACCGTGACTGCGGACGCGGCAAGGATTCTGCGCATCCCAGAGACGTTCAATTTCAAAGACAAGTACCCCGCGCCGCGCCCCGTGCGCATCATGGCAGAGGGCGACATCTTTGACTTCGAGACGCTGGCGCTGCACATCGAGAGCCAACTGACGACGCTGCCGCCCGCAACCAACGTACCCGCCCTTTCCCTACCGGGGGAGAGGCCAGCAGCACCCACCCAGACCGCCGTGAAGTTGTTCGAGAACAGCGTGACCAAGTTCCGCACGATCATCGAGAAGACCAAAGCGGGTACGGGCTGCGGCCAACTGGCGTACTACCTTGAGAACGCTCAAGAGGACGGGATGGAACCGCTCTGGCGGGGGCTGCTGTCGATCGCTCAGAAGTGCGAGGAATCGGAGAAGGCCGTCATTTGGCTGTCGGAGAAGCACCCGTACGACCTCGACCGTATGCGCACCAAGCTGCGGGAGATTAAAGGTCCCTATCCCTGCACGAAGTTCGATAGCGAAAACCCCGGCATCTGCACGAGCTGCCCGCACTGGGGGAAGATCACGAACCCGCTGGCACTTGGCCGGGAGTACGCGGTCGAGACTGTCGAGAAGGTGATCGAGATCAACGAGACCACGGTCGTGCGCCCTGAGCCACCCAAAGGGTACGCCTACGGCAAAAGCGGTGGTGTGTTCTTGGAGAAGGCCGACGAGGACGCCAACGGCAACTCTGTCAAACGGCAGGTAATGTTGCTGCCCTACGACCTGTTCCCCGTAGACATCCTGAGCATCAACGGCGACCACATGATCCACATGCACGCGGTTCGCCGGGGTGAGATCGAGGTGATCACGTTCCCGCAGAAGGCGGCGGTCAGCAAGGACGAGACGCTGAAACATCTGGCTACCCAGAACGTCATCGCGTCCTTCGGGTCGGGCAACGACAAGAACCTGTACGACTATGTGCGCGCCTGCGTCGAGCGCATCAGCGTGGAGAAAGCCCCGATCAAAGTGCCGTCCAACTTCGGGTGGCAACCTGAAGGCACGTTCGTCTTTGCCGGACGCATCTATTCCAAAGACGGAAGCCACGTCGAAGTGCCCATGCCGGGGCTGGAAAACATCACGACCAACACCCAGCCGACCGGGACACTGGCGGGATGGCAGGCAGTAATTAACCTTTTGATAAAGAAGAAGCTGTGGAAACACCTGACCGTGCTGCTGTCCGGTGCCGGATCGCCGCTGATGCGGTTTACCGGGCTCTACGGCGTGACTTTCCACTGCGGGTCTACTGAGTCAGGGACGGGTAAAACGCTCGCTCTGGAAGCCGCTGCGTCAGTCTGGGGGCACCCCACCCACTACCGGACGGGCAAGGGAACGTCGCCCGTAGCCATGCAGCAGCGTCAGGGATTGCTGAACAGCCTGCCCCTGATTACGGACGAGATCACGTCCAAGAACCGCAAGGACTTCGAGTGGTTCCCTGAGTTTCTGTTAGACAGTACCGAAGGCCGGGGCAAGGAGCGTATGGAATCCGGCGCGAACCGTGAGCGCCTGAACCTGTCGACTTGGCAAAACACCAACATCATGTCGTCCAATACCCACGGTGTGGATTACCTGACCGGCGGCAGGAAGCATGCCTCTGAGGGCGAGCTGAGGCGGTTGTTGGAATTCATCATGGACGACGTTCTTACTTGGGAGCCGCATGAGATTGAGATCATTAAGACGCTATCGTCTAACTTTGCCGTGGCCGGTCACGAGCTTGTTAAGTTCATGGTCAGCCATCAGGACTTTCTGGCGACGCTGGTTCCCCAAGTCTTAGACCAGATGCGCAAGGAGTTCGGCGCGACCAACGACGAGCGTTTCTGGCTGGCAGGTATCGCTGTGATCGTGTCGGCGGGCATCATCATGACTGACCAGCACGCCAAGATCGTCAACATACCGATCCACCCGATCATCAACGAACTCAAAGCCGTGGTCGAGTACATGCGCGGCAGCATCAAGTCGGGCAACCGCGACGCTGAAGATGTGCTGAACGCCTTCACCCGTGAGTACTACGGCAAGCTCGTGATTGTGCGCTACACGGCAACCGATGGCGTACTGGCTGAGCTTGGCAATGGCGGGGCGATCGATGCGTCAACGACGCGTTCGGAAGTTATGGGGCGCATCGAGCACGGCGTAACGCACGGCTACATCGACTACTACATTGAAGAGCGGATTCTGAAATCGTACTGCTCGTCAGTCAGCTTCGGTTACGCCGACTTCAAGGCGCAGTTGCAAGAGAAGTTCTCTGTGGTCTACATGCCGAAGAAAGACATGCTGGCGCGTACGAAGGGGCCGCAGATGCGTGTAGCCGTCTTGAAGATCAGCCGTAAGATCGATGAAGAAGAAACTGAATATCCATTATCCGTGGGAACAAACGGCTAGGGGGCAGGGGTTCTTTGTTCCTTGTCTGGACACGGAGACCGTCAGAAGTGACGGTCTCCGTAAAGCCCTCGGTATGCGGCTGTTGGATGCCAGAGCCTATGCAGCGATCAAGGACGGGAAGATAGGGGTTTGGTTCTATCGGCTGCACTGATGAACATCTGTGCGTACTTCTCCCGATAGTTGTCGATCCTCTCCAACAACTCATCCTTGCGTTCCTGCGACAGCTTGGGCGAACTCACAATCATACGACGCATGGTTGCGATCTCACCAAGCTTCTGCTGTGCTGCGCCTGACATCGACACTAGCGCGATGCGGTTCGAGTACTGGTTGAAGAACTCTTTAGCTTCGTCCCTGCGACCCTCTGCCAGCATCTGCTTGTAAGTTCCAGCGGCTTGCTGAATCTCCAACATGCGGTCGTACGCTTCGTCCAGTACAGCGCGGGGCTCTGTGCTTTGGAACAGCGTGCCCACCATAGCCGTCTTGCTGATCGGGGTCGACGGCATCTCGCCGGGTCTGTCGCCGGTGAACATACGGAAGAACGGGTTGGTCATCTGTATGATGAACATACCCAGCGGACCGGTGTAGCCACGAACCAGATAGTCAAGCTCGATTGGGGACAGGTTCACCATGCTGCTTACAGGCCCCAGCGCTTTGGCCGCTTCCGATGTGGTCGGACGGGCGCGGTACGCTTCCATCATGGTGTCGAGTTCGCGCTTGCTCTCGATGTCGTTGCCACTCAAGAAGGAACGGCCGAGCTTCAGCTCGATACCCGGCTTGATTGCGGCAGGGATGCCAAATGGGTTGTACGTCTTACCAATCTCGTAGATACCCATGACAGAGCGCGCTGCCTTCTCGTCGCCCATAGCGGTGTTGATGATGGCTTCCGGCACTGCTTTGAACAGGAAACCGAATTCAAACGGGATCGGAATCTTGACCGGCTCATCGAAGAACGGCAGGCGCACAAACCAGTTGTTGTAACGCTCTTCCGGCTTGGCGCGTTTGTAGTCGTCATCATCCTGCATGTACATGGCGTAGGCCAGCGACATCGCGGTAAACAGCGTGGCGCGCTGGATCAGCTTGTTGCGCAGATCGAGCTGCTTGGCAAACGGCATACGGTTCTTGAACGTGCGGTACACCACATCCAGACCTTGAATCTGGGCGTTCAGGAACGGGATCACGGTAGACATCGCGTAGACGCTGGGCGAGAGGCCACGGCGACGGAAGTTCATGGACTCCAACGTACGCAGCAGTGCCTGCATTTCCGACATGCCCTTGTTAATCGAGTCGCGGTAGATGACGGCGCGGGTAGCAGCGTCGCCCTGCATGGCCAGCGCGTCGGCTTTAGACATCAACCACGCCAAGCCTTGCTTACCTTCGGACACGTCGCGCAGTGCCATCTCCAAGTCGCGCTTGTCGCCAGTGAACACGTTGCTGGAAATAGCACCGGCGCGCATCAGCTTGGCTTGGGCGTCGTTGCGTCCGGCCAGCGACTTACCTAGTTCAGTGAACGAGTTCAGGATTGGCACCCCGTCCATACCGGTCGAGAACCAAGCGGCCAGCGGGTCACGTACAGCCTGCTTGATTGCGTACGCAGGGCTGCGGGTGATGAACTTACGCAGGATGTCAGCCGGTACCCCCATCGCTTGGATGATGGCAGGCATCGTGGTCTTGACACCTTCCATGCCCTTGACAATGAACTCAGCCGGAACGCCGTACACATCTTGATCGATGACGGCAAACATGTCCTTGCCTTTGAACTTGTAGCGGATCGTGCTTGGGTTGGCTGGACCTGCGCCAGTACCCATCTTGCTGACCACGCCCAGCTTATCCAGCAGCAGGACGTTCTCGTTGATCATCTTGTTACGCAGCGCCATGCGCGTAAGCAGGAACGTGTTCTGCACCGCGCTGGTGTAGATCGGCTGGATGCGCTTGTTGTCGCCCACCAGCGGCTCGAGTTCTGGCTCGCTCTTGACGTTGCCGATGTTCAGGATGGTCTCTTTGTCCACGTACAAGTCAACGTCGCCGTTGTTCTTGTTGACGCGGTAGTACGGTATGTACGGCACAGACTTCAGCTCTGCCGCTTTCTCTTTGGTCATGGTGCCTGTCTGCACCAAGAAGTCCAGCTGACCGGCGTTGTACTCGCGATAGATATTCATCGCGTTCTCAAACATCGCCTTGTCTTTCGGATTAGCGTTCAGAAGGTCTGCGACTTTCTGATATTCAGCGCGAGCTGCGTCTGGGTCGGACACGTTCAGCTTTTCCCAGCCCACGGCTTTGGCACGCTCGCCAGCAATCAGCGCAGTAAGAATCGCTTCTTTCTCAACGTCGTTGCCGATCTTAGACGGGGCGATAGCATCAGCCATCTTCGACAGAGTGGCACCGTCTTTGGTCGTGTAGTAGTACTCACGTCCACGTTTGGTATCTTGGTATGTCAGTTGCAGGGGGCCGACGGTCATGGCCTGAACGGCAAACTCGCTGACCTGTTCGCCAAAGCGCAAGAAGAACTGAGCGTTCTCTGCTTCCAGATCGCTGATGACGCCTTTCTCAAGACCTTTGCGTTGCAGCTCATCAAGCGCAGCGTACTTGTCGACGTACTGCATGCGGCCTGCCAAGCCTGTGATGTTGCCCAAGAACTCGTCTTTCCAACTCTTCTTCTCAACGCCAAACGACTGCGCAATAGACATCGGCAGGGTAGGAGAGCGGAAAGCCATCACGCCGTCGGCGTTGCGGTACGGTCCCAGTTTGCGGTTGTTGAACTGGTCGTTGGCCTGCTTCAACATGTAGTACACGTCAGACGTAGACAGCTTGGTAGCGTCAACAAAGCCCATGCTGCGCAGGGCAGAGCGCGCCATGCCAACCAGCTCTTTCAACCAACGGCCAGCCTTTGCCAAAAATGACTCGTTGACGCGCTGCTCCATCGTGTGGGCGATGATCTCGCGCAGTGCGGCCAGATCAGGGCTGCCCTTCTGACTTACGGCAAAGTTCATCGCGGCCACGGCTTCGTTCCACAGCTCGTCGCCGCCAAGCTTCTTGGCCAGCTTCTCCAAATTGGTGTCGCGGGCAAAATCGGTCAGCTTGTCCAAGCCGATCACGGTGTCGATGCCGTAGTGGCCGATCATCTCGTGCAGCAGCGTGGCTTCCAAGTCCAGCATGTCAGTGTGCGTATTGCCCACCACGATGATTTTGCCGTCGGGCAGAACTACCCCTTTGAACGACTTGCCATCCCAACCATGCTCGCGCAGCAGCGCGTCCAGCTCTGGGCTGATGTTCTCAAGCTCTGGCACGTAGGTCAGATCAACACCTTTGGGCAGGCGTGATTTGATCTCCACGATACGGGCGCGGGCGTCAGTCGGATCAACCACAGCACCAGCAGCAACGCCGGTACGGAACGCTGGCGGTTTCTTGGACTTACGCGCAGCTTCAAACGCCTGCTGTAGGGCTTTGTTTTTCTCGCTGGCGGTACCCCGCTTCAGTGCTTCAGCAACACCAGCACGGCGCTCAGACGCAGCAACACCAGCTTCGCGGCTCTCAAACCCTGCCTGACGGGCTGCGGTTCTAGCGCGGCTTTCTTCGGAGCCGGTGGCAAATGTTGGGGCACCGCGTTTGTTAAAGTTGCCTTCGCCAACGCGAACAGTACGTGTCTCTTGCTTGGTGCGCTTGGACTTCTGCACTTGCGCAACAGGTGCTTCGGCGGCGCGTTCTACGCGGGTCTTGGTTGCTTTGACCAGCTCACCACGGAACCCCGGCTGTGCTCGTCCAATCTTCTGAGCAACCTCATCAAGCTGCGCCTGTACGTTTGCCAACTTCGCATCGCGGTCGGCCAGACGCTTGTTGCCTTCTTCAACGTAGCTGGCTTCGGCTTTCTTGTATGCCTCGGACGTGTCGCCTTTGGTGGCTTTGAGCTTCTCAAGCCTGCCTTTGGCACCGTCGTTCCACTTGTTGTACTTGGCGTTGATCGCGTCTATTTCGGGCTGGGCAGCTTCTTTTTCCAGACGGTACTCGTCTGTTGCTTCGCCAAGTTCACGGGCTACGCGTGTGGGATCGGCTTTGAGCTTTGCGGCGGTCGTTGACTTGCGTTGCTGCTTGGCTTCTTTAGACAGCGTTTTCTCGACGCGGAAGCGGTTGTAGTACTGCTGCTTCTCGTCCTCGCCGCGTGCCTCGATGTTGCTAATTTCTTCATCAGACTCAGCGCGGCTGACTTCCTCGGAAATGCGTGCCTCGATTTCAGCCAACCCTTTTTCAAATGCAGGGCGGTCTTTGGCAGAAACTTCAGGCACAGCCAAGCGCGCACGACCTTCACGAGCTTTACGCGCACGAATAGTCTCAACGCGCTGCGCCTCACGTGCTTCTTGGGACGTACCAGTAGTTTTGATCAGCCCTTTGTACAGTGCCTGAATCTCGTTGTTGAGACGGCCGATCCTCTGCTTGTACTCGTTGTAGTCCGTCGTCGCTTTCTTCAACGCCTTCTTGGCACCAGTTAGGTCTTGGCCTTTGAGCGTCTTGCTGTCGATCTTGGCTTGCAGCTCATCCATCTTCTTTTTGGCTGCTTCCATACGATCAGTCAACGATGTCTTGGCCGTGCCGGTTGTCGAATGGATTTGGTTGTAGCGGTGGCTGATGGCACGCAGCGCCGACTCAAGCTCACCATGCGTCGAGGTCAAAGCTTCACCGGTCTGCTTGGAGTACCCAAAACTTCCACGACGCAGCGCCTGAACAACGACGCCGGGCAAGTTAAAGCGTGTTTCCAGACCGCGCAGATACGCTTGCTCGTCGTATACCTTGCGCTCTTTCTCTCCCCTACGCGCCGCAGTTTCTTTCTGGACGCGCTCCATGAGATCAGCAATACGGTTGTCGCCGTTTTGCAAAGCGACGCGCAGCAGATTCCGATTAGTAAACAAGTCTTTCTGCGCACCTTCGACTGCCGGTGCAGCGCCAAACTCGTACGAACGGCCACGACTTTTGCCCACTTGCGGTTGTGCTTCTGCTGCTGGCAACGTGCCGCCCGAGCGCAGTATGTCCAACTCCATGTAGGCTTTGTTCAGCATGCGGCCAAGCTCGTCAACCTTACCGGCTCTGGCTGCTTCAGGAGTCATCTTAGGAAGATCGCGCTCAAGCTCGTTGATGCGACGACCGATGTTCGCCCGTGCCGCTTCTCTGGCATCGTCGTCCATGTCTGAACGCTGACCGATGTCGTAGTACTTTTGACGAAGCTCGTTGAGATACTTTGCCGCTGCCTCACGACGCTCAGTTAGTTTTGCATCCCGCTCTTCGTTGATTGCCAGCGCTTCTTCGAGCTGCGCCGAAACAGCATCGACTTCAGCTTGCTTGGACTTGATTGCTTTGGTGTCGGTGGCAACGCCGGGGAAAGGGCCAGCTTGCGCATCTGCGGGACGCACTTGTTTCCCACCACGCTGGGGGATGTCTCGGAACAGCGGCAGCGATTCGCCTTCTGGCGTCTCAGTTTTGGCAGCTTCACGCTCAGCGGCAGACGACCACGGCGGCGACAAACGGCTGCGGAACGGTTTGGGTTCCAGCTCCAACGGCAGTTGTTTCTTGTATTGCTGCTTGGTGCCACGGCGCGGTTGCAGATTGAGGCGGCTCTCAGCGTCTGTGATCTTGTCTTGCAGGTCTCTGACTCGCTCTTCGTAATCGCTGCGCTGATAACGGTCCATTGCCGCCACATCTTGCTTTCTAAGTTCTGCAAGCTGCTCGCGGTACGCATCCAACTCAGGGGTTGTTTCGGTGTAGCGCTGGGGGCCAGCGCCAGCTTCCAGCACTTTGGTGGATTTAGGCTGAGCGATGTCGGTGGGGAACAGCGGAACAGTTTCGTCTTTTGGCGTGGCTTTGACGGTCAGCAGCTTGCGCTGTTCTTCGGTCTTGGCTTCCAAGTCGGCGAGCTGTTGCTGCAACGCTTTGAGTTCTTTAGCGCGCTTGTCTGCCAGCTCGTCGTCGCCCAGTGTTTCGGCGTCGTTCCATGCTTTGTTCTTGCGTTTGATCTTGTCTTGCAGCGACTTCAGTTCTTTTTGACGCTGGGGCTCAAACTCTTCGGCAGTGGTTGTGACACCGCCCATCTCATCAATCTGTTTGGTCAGAGAGTCTCTGGCCTCATTCATCTTGCGCAGCTCTTCGCCTAGCCGCAAATACTCGTCTGTATTACCTTCTTCACGCATCTTGGTACGCTGAGCGCGTAACTCATCGATGTTGCCATTGGTAACGTCCAGCTCGTCCATGAGCGTGATGACGTTTTGCGCAGGCGCAGCAGCTTCGGTCTCAGGCTCAGCAACGCCTTCTCCGGGCTGCTTGACCTTGGTGTAGTCCTCGGTGGCAAAACCGCGTGTGGGCTCAGCCGGGGCTGCTTCTTCTTGTTGTGCCGGTGCAACAGGGCGACCAGCCGCAATGTACTCCTTGACGGTGTTCTTGTACTCGTCAGACGTACGAAACGCCTTCAACGCTTTCGCAGCGTCTTTCTTCATCTGCACTGAGGCCGGGTCGGTTGGGTCGGCTTTTACCTGCGCAGCGGCCAACAGCTCAGCGTCTTTGGCTTTCAGTGCGTCATATTTGGCACGCAGCTCTTCCGCATATTCCGGGGAGGCTTTGTACTCTTCTAGTTGCCGCTTGGATTCCTCTTCCTGCTCCCGCGCTTGGGCTTCTGCTGCGCGCCGCGCCTCGGCCGCAACCTGCTGTTGCTGTGCCTGCTCTTCTACTTGGCGCTGGGCGACTTCGGTTCTGGCACCGCCACGTTCCATGACACGGCCAGCGCCACCAATTGGGGAAAGCAGACCAATCTGGTATGCGGTGCGACCATACTCATCGTACGCATCGGGGGAGGTCAGAGGCAGTCCAGCCTGCTGGCGTTCCAGCATGGTCTGGGCAATTTCGGTGGGCATCTCAACAGCACCAAAGCGCAGAGAGCCTTTACCCAGAGCCGTCAGCAAGCGCTCGTTGGCCAACTTCTCTGCTTTGGCAGCAGACGCACCAAACATTGCAGGCAGTGGGATGCCGGTAGCCTTACTGACCAGCTTGCTGCCGAAGCCTGCAAACGTACCCACGACATCCAGACCGGCGGCTTTGATCGCTGCCTCGTCTGCTTTGGTCATGTCAATACGAAGCGGTTCACCGCGCTTTTGCTGTTCAGCCGCTTGACGTTCAATAAAAGCACCGCGCTGGTGTACGTACGAAGGCAAGAACGCGCCCAGCGTACCACCGGCCAATGCGCCGTAAGGACCAAGCGGGGCACCGGCTGTGGCACCAATACGCGCACCGGCAATAGACTCGGCCAGTTGTGGAGACTGTTCAGCAATAGCGTACGGTATTTGACGCGCCACCTCACCTGCCGCAGACATCACACCGTCTTTTTCGTAGGCTTTCTTAATCGCGTCCATGCTGATTTGATCAGCATACTTCTGCTGCATGGCTTCGCCACGCGCCAACCCCCTACGTGCTGCTTCTTCCGGAGACATCATCGAGGCTTCAACAGCCGTCTGACCAGATGACAACAAGCCTTCAAGCCCTCGCTGGAATGCCGCCCCCATGCCTTTCTTGGGCTCGGGAGTAGGTGCACCACCAAGCTGCTGCATTACTGAGGCGTACGCTTGTTGATCAGTAAGCTCTACGGGGGACTCTACTCTGTAGGTCCCCCGCCCCGGAATCTCAACACGATATGTCGGCATGTTTTACTCTTTAAAGACTTTTACGCCTTGAGGAATGGCTATACCAGCGTTGTTGAAGACCTGTGTTCCTTTCGGGGTGAAACCCATACCGGAAGGATCAATAATGCCCATTTCCATGAGCGTTTGCAGTTGCGGGTTCATGTACGCCTTCTGCAATGCGGTCTCCATTTGTGGTGCGTACTTGTACCGGTTGTACATCTCAAAGGCGGTTGTGAAGTCAACATTCTTATCCTGCATGATCTTCTTAACCATGCGTTCGTCTTCTCCACCTTCGCCAAGCTTACTGGTAAGACCTTTGTAGTAGTCTGCGTACACGGTCTTGTACAGGCGATCAAGTTCACGCTCTTCGCGCTCACGTTTGGCACCAAGCGTGGCGAGACCTGAGCGGCCTATGTTAGCGCCCAACTGCTGCAAAGCACTACCGGTCTGACCAGCAGGAGCTTGCAACATGTTGAGGCCCATCATCAGCCAATCTTCGTCGCTGAAGTCAAAACCTTTCTTCTTAGGCGTTGCCGCAGGTTCAGCGGCGGGTGCTGCTTCTGGCTTATTAGCGGGCGCTTCTTCTTTAGACGGGGTAGATTGACCGCCAAACGTGTAGCCGCCCATGCCGCTGGTCATATAGCTGTCGTCGAGGTCAACAGGAACTTCGCCGGGGCCACGAGTTTCTGCGCCTGCCAGACCACCTGTGATCTGACGACCTGCATCATAACGACCAGCAACCGCACGTTTGGCGGCCATGTCTTCACGAGCACGCAAGTCTTCAAAGCCCAGATCAGAGGCTCTATCGCGCTCTAAGCCCAATCGCTTTTCAAGTTCTCCAATACGCTGCTTGTCCAACTCAAGTGCGGCTTCAGGCGTCAGCTTTGTTTCCGCCGGTGTTCCTTTTTGTGCAGCACGAGCCTGCTCTGCTGCGCGGCGGCGAGCAAGTGCTTCTTCGCCCAACGCAGTGGTTTCAGGTGCGATAGGGAACGTCGATCGGTTGGCACGGGCTTCTTCCATTGCACGTGCTTGTTCCATTTGCGCAGCCAGCGAAGGCTTAGCAGTACGCGCACGAGCGGCTGCGGCTACATCGGCCGCAAACGGAGAAACTGGTTCAGGTGCAGGACCGGTCAAACGAGGTGCCGCAACTTTGCCTTTGGCTGCTTCCAGCTCAGCTTCGGTTGCCAACGCAGCAGCGCGAGCTTTGGGGCCTTTGGCCGGGGCACGACGAGGTGCACCAATACCGGGGATGTACGGCGGAATTTTGTAATCTTCGACAGCCTGATACAGGCCGCTCAACGACTCTTTGCCTACCTCAGAACGAGGGGCGAACGTCGCCGCATCCATGCCTTCTTCAAACGTCATAGGCTTATCGGTGAACTGCGACAGTCCAAACGGAACCAGACCCGTAACCGGAGCGATAGCACCAGACAAGAAGCTGGCAGCAGCTTCAGGAGCGCCCAGCAATTCGCGCACAGGCTTAGGCGCTTTTTTAGCTTCAGCCGCTTTACGCTCTTTTTCTTTTGCAAGCCGCTCGCGCACAACCTGCTCAACAGGTACGCCGCGTTCAATTGCTTCGATCTGATCTGTGCCCATTGGCGCACCGGGGCCTGCTACGGAAGAGTACAGGTAGTTAAGCTGACCAAGCGTTGGGGGCGGTGGTGCTGGCGGTTGCTGGCCTTCCATGAGCTTCTGGCCAACAGCCAAAGAAGCGGGAGGCAGCGGTGCAGGAGCAGCGGGAGCCGCTGAGCGTTGTGCTTGAGGGCGTGCTGCAGGAACACGGATGTTGGGTGCGCCAGAGGGCGGCACGGACATCTGGGGTGGCAGCTCACCCGCTTGTGCAGCACCAAACGGCAGCATTTCCGTTATAGCACGGCGACGGCGGGCAGCTTGTTGGAGCGCCAACATCTCAGGCGTACGAGGAGCCTCGCGAGTACCAGCCTGTGCAAGCACAGGACCAGCCGTCGGTTTGCCCGCAGCGAGGTACTGTTCAGCAAGCGGTTTGAAGCGCGCAGTCTGCCCGGTCGATTCGCCGATCGTGCTGCCGGGAAGGCTGGCCCAAGCTTTGGCCGCTTTCTTCTTGGCCATGTCAAAGTCGCCTTTTACGATGTGGTTCAGGGCCCCGACGTCTTTCAGGACGCCAATCGCGGCGCGTTGCTGGTTTTCCAAAGAAAAATCTTGAAGTCCTTGGCGTTTAGCCTCGGCTTCCCATGTCTTATTCAGTATTTGGTACGCTCCTGCCGCCGTGCTTCTGTCGCCCCGCTTGTTGAACTTGACGCGCTTGTTGGGATGGCGAGACAGGTCGTTAAACTCGTGGTAGCCAACGGTTTGGTTGGGCTTGGGCGAACCCTCGTACGTATTGATGTACGCAAGGAAGCGCTGGACGTTCGGGTTTTGTAGGTACGGCGTAGCGTCAAACGTGTTGCCGCCACCAGCGTAACCAGCAATACCGCCATCGGCCATCGTCTCTATGTTGCGTGCCTGAAGCTGCGGGACACCGGCGGGGATCTGGGAAAGTTGGGGCGCGGGGGCCATACCGGCCACAGCCTGATCAGCCACTTTAGGCTGCTGTTGACCTGCCATCTTCAGGGCTTCGGACTGACGGATGCGTTTGCGGCGGGCGCTTTCTGAGAGAGCTAATGGCAACAAGTACGGATCGTTCTTGTGCATCGCCGCATACTTCTGCAACTGGTCGTCTGTCATGTCCGCCAGTTGCGCTACGGTTTGCGCTGTATTGATCATGATTAAGCTTCTCCCATGCGCATAACGGCCAGCTCAGCCAGCCCTGCTGGCGCTTCCACTCTACCACCGTCCTTGTACAAATTAAATGCCTTGCCCAAGAAACCCAGACCGGCTGCCTGCGACATCATCGACGGCGGGGCTTGATACATAGCCTGAGCGCTCTGTGAGAGCGGGATACCGCGCAACATGTCGGACATGAAGCCAAGCTGTTGGTACGGGAAGTTGCGTTGATTCTGGAAGTCTTGGTAGTCCTGCGACAGGCGTTGCTGTTCGAGCGCCTGCTGCTGTGAGCCTGCGGCAGACAGCGCGTTGATGATGTCTTTCTGTTGGCCGAACTCAGTTTGCCCCAGTGCGCCAAGCTGTTGAGCAGCTTGTAGCTGGGGGTTTAGCGCCTGCAGACCGAGGTTGGCACCGAACTGGCGAGACTGTTCTCCTGCCTGCTGTGCCGCTAGACCGTACTGAGCGCCCAACTGCGCGGCGGTCATGTCCTGACCGTAGCCAAACTGACGAGATTGCTCAGCCAACTGCTGTGCAGTCATGCCTGCTTGCTGATTGGCAAGCTGTGCTTGTAGCGCCTGCTGTGCCCCCAGTGACTGAACCCCAAGCTGCGCGGCCAGATTCTGCTGGCCTACAGTGAGTCCTGCCTGCTGGTTAGCCAGTTGCGCTTGTAGACGTGCAGCTTGCTCAGCGTTGAACTGCTGCTGAGCGCTCTGGAACGCTGCCTGCGAGCCAGTGGTTTGGATGTCACCCAGTTGACGGCTGAGATTACGCTGGCGCTCGGCTTCCAAAAAGGCTGCGCCGCTGCCACCAAAGGCCCCCTTCATCGCGGCTTGTGCAGCGTTTTGCTGGCCAATCAAACCGGACTGACGTGCGGCGTCGCGCTGTTGCATGGCCACAACGTCCTGCATGTACGGCGACATGTACGCCTGAAGCGAACCGGGCTGTGTAACAGACTGCGTGGCTACACGCTCAGCAGGCCCCATCTGGTACTGCTGAAGCTGCATGGCCTGCACTTGCTGCGGCGTAAACTGCCCTGCCTGATAGCCTGCCGGGGCACGGTATTGGTTGTCAAACTGTCCGGCAGTGTACTGCCCAGCCCTTTGTGCCGAGTCTGCTACCCCTTGCGCAATACCAGAAGCTTGCTGCAACTGCGGGGAAGTCTCCATCTTTCCAGCACGCTCAAACGCCTGCTGTTGCATGGGGTCAAACCCAGCAATACGGTCTTTGCCATACGGTTGATAACCAGTGCCAGAAATCGCTTCGGCTTTGCCCAGCATACGCTCGACATACGGTCTGGCGTACTCGGGGATCGATGTGCTGGTTACTGTCTGCTGCGCTGGTTGCGAGGGTCCAGAGTCTTTACCCATTTCCTGCTCCTTGAAGTGGTAACTCGAAAGTTACCCACCGTTCTTGATATCCGTCGTCTTTAAAAATTTTTGCCCAACCTTTGCGGGCAGTTGCTTCAATTGCTTCGCAACCAACTTGTGCGGCAAAGCGGCGCAGTATTGCCAACATCGGGTCTTTCCACTTGTGCAGATCGACGCCACCACAGTACGGCATCGACAACACTTTCTTCTGCGGGTAATCGGTCACGTTTGTAACCACAGCGCCGATGATCACGTCGCCTTCTATTGCTACCCACAACTGATACCCATCTTCAACAATCCGGTCGTAGATGTTTCCGACCCTGAACCTACCGTGCGTGTACTCAGCTGCACCTTCCAAGAAACCTTCTACCTGCGGCCAGCAAGTATCGATGTACTCAGTCGGTACAGCCGATACCTCAATCATGCGGGCAGTAGCTTCTCTGCTTTACTATCAACAGCAACCTTTCCTTTGCCGACGGATTTGCGTCTTGCTTTTTGCACGCGATCCATCATTGCGTAGAGTTTTCGTGCTCCTGCTTCGGTTGATCCGTTTCCGATTTCTGACACGATTCGTGCAGGGACAACAAATTCACCATCAGCCAAACGAGCAGGGCGATTCCCACCGATAGAAGCAGGAATAGAATCACTGACGCCATCACCGGGACCTCTCAGTAAACGACCGCCATCAGAGTAATCTCCCAAATGCGCTTCGCCACCGACGGCCAGTCGTTGTTCGCCAGTGAACTGATCAACCTTCATATCAGTCGGAGATTTGATCACGTTGTTAGAAAAAGGGTTTTGTAGTCGCGGATCGCTGTAATACGAATTCAACGACTGCACTTGCTGCTGGGGGTACATCGGTGCGTCGCCGATTGCGTTCTGACGCGACATCTCTTCAATAGTGCCGCCGGGTGCCAGAGCTACGATGCCGCCATTTGCTGCGCGGTAAGGGGTGCCGGGGTAGTAAGCCTCGTTGAAGTAGACCGCTTCGCTTGAATCGTTGGGACCTTTTGCATAGGCTTCAGGACGCTGGCTGCGCTCGTATGTATACGGTCTGATCATTCCCGGATTAGACGCAGGCGGCTTGTAGTCAGGCGTCATAGCGCCCATTAAACTCATACCGAGACCGAGTTTGGAATATGGAGCGATGTTGCCCATATGATCCATCAAGCCGCCAAACCCCTTGGTTGATGTAAATGCCTCAGAACCGCCTTTGAATATATTGCCGAGCGTTGCACCACCTGCGCCCCCAGCACCCGCGCCTGCGGCTGCGGCCGTGTTGCCTGCGGCTGCGGCCTGTGCGGCTTGTAGTGACGCTGCATTAGTAGCTGCTGGAATTGCAGATGCGCCTGCGGCACCTGCGGATGTGCCCGCTGCGGCGGCACCCATAGTGTTCAAGCCAGCAGTAAGGCCCGCACCACCATACGCGCCAAGGCCAGCCATCAAGCCTTTTTCCAGACTGCCAGTAGCGATGCCATAACCTGCGCCGGTAAGTGCGGCAGCACCAAGCGGTTGCATGCCGGGAATCATCATCAGACCGGCACCAATAATTGTTGGCATTAACCGATCGAGAAAGCCCGCTTCTGGGAGGCCGGTCTCTGGGTTGATTGTTAGCGAACCACCGTTCGCCATTGCAAGTGCTTGCAGACCGCCGACTTCTCTCGGGGTCATGTGGACAAGCATCTTATCGTCGTTACGCCCAGCGTTCTGAACGTGCTGGGCTAGGGTTTGCAGGCTCATGTGGCCCCCGTAAAGAATTTGTCAAAGTCTACCATCTCAAAGCGCTGAAACAAACTGCATCGTCAAGATTACAGAGGGTGTTGCCGGGGCAGGAGACGCCGCCGCGCTGGCCGGTATAGACACCAATGTGCTGTTGGTCGACCACATCAACTCGTAATAGTCGTTTGTTGCCGTATAGTCAACAAAAAAGTTCCATGCGGCAACCGAATGCCCGTCAATACCGCCATGTTTGTTCACGACCGAAACAAACGTGTTGCTGTTAGCCACGCCGGGGTTTACCCCATTTTTTCTTAACCAAATGTTAACGTCTTGCTCTTGCGTGTCGGTGTTTTTCAGTTGCAGGCTGAACTGCAAGTTGTACAGGCCGAACTCCAAAGCATAAATACGGCTGCTTGGAAAAACGCTTGCTGTGTTTGACCCAACGTAAATGCCATTTTCGGCAAGCCCGCTGGTAGCACTAAGCGTGATCGGGTATGCGGTATTTATCGCGGCGGCAGTCTGCGTCGTCGTAGATATGAAGCTGCCGTAGGGGTTGTTAATGAACCTGCCTCCACGTTCGTCCATGAGCACACTGGTGAAGTTGTCCACCGTCTGGCAGTACAAACGCATGACGTTGGAGAACTGATCTTGATACTGCTGGCTGTACTCAACAGGCGCAAACGGCCATGCCGGTGTTTTGGTGCTGTACAGCTTATTGTCAAAACCCGGCATGGTTATCTCCTGCCATCAGGGCGCACGTTAATACGTGGCGTGCCTAACTGCCACTGAGTGCCCAATGTGTTTGAACTTATTTTGAACGCCATCTGTCGCCCGCGAATACGCGTGTTAACGAGCTGCGTAAACTCCTGCACGTTGTAACTGGTGGTGTTTACGTACGATTGGGTTGTTGTGACACTGGGTGTATCAGACGATCCGTAAGGGGAGCCGGGGTTCTGTCTTGGCCGTACAGTAAAAGTCACGGACGGTTTTAGTGTCGTACCGGTCGTGTTAGACCCGTCAAACGTAACGTCAGGAACAATTTGCCACACGAAGCCGTAGTTATGCCCGTCACCAATATCAAAGTCAGCAGATTGAATGTACGCGCTGATCGGGGACGGCGGGTTAGTAGTACCGTCATCAACCGCTGCCTCGTGGTACACAATAAGGTTATTAAGTGTGGCGGCTTGCGGGTACGGACGAAGACCGCTATCCAACCATGCCGTGCGTCCCATCGTGCCGTAGTACCAAACTTTGTCAAGGTAGTTAAAAATTACATACCGATCGATGATGCTGCTGTTGGCGGAACAATAGAACCACCACACTTCACTGAAACCCTCGTTGGTGCTGGCAAAAAATTGAAACGCTTGCTGGCGGTTAATGTCGGAAAACACGTACTGACGCAGTGCGCAAGGGAGCGTTTCTACACGACCTGAATAGACGTAGAACTTATCCGTGCCCATCCAATATGTAACACCGTTGGCGGTTGCCATAGCGTTGGGGCCAGCAATCGAGATGTTATCTGCCAAATATGTGAAGCTCCAAACAAGCGGCGGTCCCACATACTGCATGGCGTACAGCGCGACATCGGTCCACACCAGAATTTCCTGACGTGTTTGGATGGCACCGACAATCAGTGAACCGTGTGACAGCCGGTTAAATCCTGCCTGCGTAGTACCGTCGGGGTAAAAAACCCAGTCCGTGTACGACTCCTGCGCCGACCAGCGAATAAGCATTGGGTCGAGCACGTTAGGCGTGGGGCTGATCGAGTAATCGTTGCAGCCAAAGGCCAAGACGATACGTGCCACGTCCGACACCAGCATGGTGTTTACCAGACTTGGGCATTCGTTAGCAGTAGACACCTGAACAGCGCGGGTGCCAAAAGCAGGAGTGGTGCCTCCACCGGGCAACCACACATATAAAGCGCCGCCGCGAGGGTTGAAGAGCAAGTTTTCGCCGAAGTTGGCTTGGCTCCAAAGACGAAGCTGCTGACCAATACCGGACGTGTAGCCTGAACCCCAACCACCGCGTGACCAAGGGCCTGCGCCCCAACCAGTACCAACGGTATATATGTCGTTACCAGAGCTGATCTGGTATGCCGCACGCGTTGAGGCACCGCCATTACCTACGTCTGCGGCGGTCGAAAAGACTGCCGCGCCGGGAGTTCCTACATCAGAAACAGCGCGCACATTCACAGAAAAAGTCGTGGCCGATTCCGCAGTAATTTGGTACTCCTGATTAAGAACGGCTGCGGTAATGTTGCCTCCAAGCGATGTGGCCAGCGAGAAAGTAACAAAATCGTTGGTGTCAAATCCTGAGCCAGTGGCGTTAGTAACTATGATGCTGGAAAAAGCAACTGGGTCTCCGGCCAAAGCAGAGGCCGCCGTAGTACCGTTTGCCCCTCTAGTGCAACCAGAAAGTGTTGTACCGCTCCTGACGGTGTAGCTTATCTCTTCGGACCCAATCTTAATGAGGCCGCCATTTAAAGGTACGTTAGTGGCACTGTTTATTACGATAGATGTCTGCGTGGCGTTAATGTTGTTCGTTAGTGTTGTGTATGCAGCAGCGAACGTAACTGTGCCGCCAGCAACAGTGCCCGGACCAGTTGTGATTCGAATAGGCGTTACGTCGTAATACGCGCCACCAATATCATTGATGTAGAACTTCAGGTTGGTGCCAACGCCCAACAGGTTGTAGTTTCGCAGCGTGATCCAGTTCCACAATGAGCGGCATACGCCAAGGAACCTGAAAAACGAAACCGCAGCCCATCCGCCAATTTTTTCGGGGTAGCCAGAACGAAAGCGCACTTTGTCGCACTCAAACCAACCGCCTTCGTTGGCAAGCGTAGTGCCCTCGCGGTTTACGCCGGGGCGAAATTGAAGTTTCTGTAATGGCATGCAGCACCTTTACTGTGGTGTAGTCGGCCATACAACGGCCGAAGGAAATCCCGACTGTTGCGGCACATCGCGAAGCGCTTGTCGATAAACGACCCACTTTTCTCTTGTAGCTTGAGGTACGTCTGGCTGCTGAGTCCAGTCAGTGCTTGCAAGAAGTTCATTTCTCTCGCCGCGAACAATGTCTGCAAGGACAGCCAACGATGGTGGCTCATAATCCTCAATGGCACCGAACTCACCGTCAACCGCACGCTGAAACAACTCACGACCGTGCGCCTCTACGTCATAAGAAGCGGCGGTAAAAGGGTGCCCGTCAACAACCATGTTGATCGCGGTCTTCTGTGCGTTAGCCCATTTCATGATATGCGCAGGAATAAAGTCCATCGAGCACGGGCACCGCCCGCGCCGACATTAACACGCCCCATTGCTCTCCACGTACCGGAAAGAGCGTTGGGGCCCCTTGTGCCGTCTTGTGCCACTTGCCCGTCTGCACCGGCGGCAGTAGACGAAACGCCACCTGCTGGATAGATGTCTCCGCCAGCATACGTGCTGTCTTCGGTGACGCCTGTGTTGTTGATGTAGCCGAAGACGTACGAACCCACGGCACCAAAACCAACACTTGCTGTGGCATTCGCCACATCTGTAGCAGTGAGCGTTACAGCGCCGGTTCTTGAATTAAAACTGGTGACACCTGAGTTAGTGATTGTCGGATTGCCCGATACACCGTCGCCGTTAGACACAGAAATGCCTGTCCCAGCCGCTATTGATCTTGCCGTCAGTGTATTGGCTGCGGTTCGAACTGCGATACCGTTGCTGGCTGTGTCTGCCACAGTACCAAGACTTGAACGCGCTGCGGCTGCTGTGGTACCAGCTGTACCGCCGTTAGCAATCGGTAAAGCGGTGCCGGAATAAGAAACTGCAAGCGTTCCGCTGGTTGTGACAGGCGAACCGCTGACGGACAGAAACGCTGGAACCGTCATACCAACAGAAGTAACCGTACCACCACTTGTTGCTATCGAAGCCCAAGTACCATCTCCGCGCCAATAAGTAGTTGCGCTGGCACCTGTACCGTTATTCAGGTTGGTTACTGGTAAATTGCCTGAAACATGCGTGGCGAGCCCAATCTTCCCCCAACTCGGCGCAACACCCACCCCGCCAGAGATAAGCGCGTTACCTGTCGCAACATCTGCGAGCGACGCCCAAGTATTTGTGCCTGACGCGTAAAGCAAGTCTCCGGTTGTCGCTGTGGACAGTCCTGTGCCGCCGTTTGTTGGCGCTAAGGTTCCTGAAACGTGCGTTGTCAGACCAACTTTGCCGTAGCCCGGAGGCGTAGCCACACCGCCTGAGAGAAGCACGTTGCCGGTGGCAACATCAGGCAATCGAGCAACAGTCGTTCCAGACGAGGCAACCAGAATGTCGCCAGTGGTGTACGAAGAAAGACCCGTACCACCAGAAGTCGCAGCCAACGGATTGGTTAGCGATAATGTTCCAACAGTCAGGAGCGGAAAATACGTAGACGAAGGAAGCACATCTGTGCCATTACACCAGACTTGCACAATGCTGGTTGCCGGTATTGTGTAGGTCACACCGCCAGTAGGTGTCAAACCATTTGGTGTGGTAGCGGCGGCAATCGTGGCACTAAAACTGGTTGAGTTGTAAAACGTATATGTTTTATCCGCAGGCGGTATGTATAGTGTGCAAGGCGTCGACAGTGTGGTGGTAATCATCAAACACTGGTTGCGTGCCTCATCCGCAATACCGTCAAGCGCGACCAACGCTTGACTAGCTGCGGTTATCGTGATGGATTGGTACCCGGCAATCGCTTGCTCAATTAACGTACCGAGGTTGTTGTTTGTGGTGTCGCCCCAATAGCCAACCTGATCGCCATTAGCAATTAGTTCGATTCGTAAATTTGGCGAATATGTAGACATGTATGCCCCGTTAATTATCTCATGACAGCTACGCAAACAGTTACAGGGTTTGCCAATGAGCCGCTGTCAGTCTTTACGTTAAAAGAAACGGAGCTCGACGTCAGACTAGTAAGCGTGAACCATCCGACAGCAGACCCACCAACACCACTAATAGTTATAAGTGCCGCGTAATTAGAGTCAACGAGAGCGTTAGAAAAATTCACGGTGAACGTGCCGGTAGTGGTTCTAGTGACGCTCGCCACATTCAAACTACCGCGTATGTTCATAGACGCTGGATTAGTGCCCGCAGTGGTGCCGTCAAAGTTAACCCATACCTGCACAGGACTAGATACTGTCACCGCACCTGTACTGCCGTTTACAGACGTAACGCCCGTGTTTGTGATGGTTGGGTTGCCTGAAACGCCGTTACCGTTTGATACGCTGATGCCTGTGCCAGCCGTAATCGTTCTGGCGGCGGTTGTATTTGCGGCAGTGCGCGCAAGAATGCCGTTTGCGCCGGGATCACTCACGGTGCCTAAGCTTGCACGAGCAGTAGCTGCGTCTGTACCATTAGTTCCGCCGTTCGCCAGCGGGAGGGTGCCCGACACGTGTGTGGTTAAACCGACTTTGCCGTAACTAGGGGCAACACCAACACCGCCAGAAATAAGCACGTTACCCGTGGCTACATCAGACAACTTGGAAATCGTGGTGGTAGTGTTCGCAAAAAGAAGGTCGCCAACAGCATACGAAGTCTGTCCAGTACCGCCGTTAGTAGCAGCAAGCGTGCCTGCCAGTGTGATGGTGCCGCTAGTAGTGATTGGGCCACCAGAAGTGGTAAGCCCTGTGGTACCGCCAGAAACATCAACAGACGACACCGTGCCTGTAACCGTTCCCCACGACGTGTTTGTGCCGTCGGTCGTTAAAAACTTACCGTTGTTGCTTGTTTGCGTTGGAAGCAGGGCGTTGATCGCCGCGCTTGCGGTTGCCTCGCCAGTACCGCCGTTTGCAATAGGAAGCACGCCCGACACGTGCGTGGTTAGTCCTACTTTGCCGTAACCGGGCGCAGTAGCCACGCCACCAGACAGCAGAACATTACCCGTAGCCACATCAGGCAAACGCGCAACAGTAGTTCCGGACGAGGCAACCAAAATATCGCCGGTGGTGTAAGACGAAAGCCCTGTTCCTCCGTAAATGGCGTCGAGTGGTGTACCAAGAACAAGTGCGCCGACACTCAGCACAGGCATGTACGTGTTGGCCGGAAATATGTCCAGCCCATCAGTCCAAAAGTTAATAATTGCGTTATTCGGAATAGACAACGCTACACCACCAGCGGAAGTAGTGCCGTTTATCACCGTAGAAACACGGAAAGTTACCGTGTAGCCGGTGTTGTTATACGCAATATACGTCTTACTGGCGGGTGGTATAAAAACGGTAAAAGGCCCTGTGGTAGCGGCCACCAGTTTTATGCACTGGTTGCGTGCCTCATCTGATATACCGTCGAGCGCATTCAACGCTTGATTTGCAGAAACGAGCGTGATTGATTTATACCCGGCAATTGCCTGTTCAATTAGTGTGCCGAGATTATTATTTGTTGTATCGCCCCAATAACCGACCTGATCACCGTTGGTAATCAGTTCGATTCTAAGTTCAGGTGAGTATGTAGACATGTCGGTTTCAGCTTATGTAAAGGGCACGTTCGTCGTTGCGCCTATTCACCAAGCCTTTCAGAACTTTCCCACCGGCCTTGGTGTATTTTAGAAATTCATCTGCGGCTCCTGCGAAATCGCCGCGATTGTGTTTCTGGCGCAGGGTGCTTCTTTGCAAAGTTCCTAACCCAACATTGAAAGCAAAGCTTGTAAGTGCGTCCACACGACCTTGGTTAAGCCCAGAAGGACAAAACCGAACCACGCCACGTACAAACCGCTCAAGGTCTTTTGCAAGGATAGCATCGACTTCTTCCATTGTGAACACCCGGTTCCAATCGGGTGGGCAGGGTAATTCCCCGCGTTGTTCAAAAGGTACGCGGGCGTGGTTCGGGTCTATGACATGCCCCACGCCGATTGTCCAAAGCCTTGCCGGACAGCGGTAAGGCTTGGTGCGCACCCCCTCGTGGTGCTTGATCATCTCTAGTGCTTTTTTGCTAATCATTTTCCGAATGCCCTACCGCCAAAGTGGAACGCGATGATCGAAGCAAACAGCGCCTGCGTCTCGGAATCCCACAGCATTTCAGCCAGCTCTTTGAAGTCGGTGCCACGATGCCAGCCGTAGGCGAACAGGCCAACGTCAACAAAGACCAACAGGAAGAAAAAGCCAAATGTAATGATCGGCCTTACGCCCGCCCGAAGGTTCTTCATCCACTGGGACGTGCCCTCGTTCAGGCTCATGTCGTGCGCGTAGATTGCCTGCATCTCGGCCTGCTGGGCTTGGATCAAGGACTGCTTCTCCTGCGAAGCGGTCTCTGTGCGAATCTCTTCCAGCTTGATCTCTTCAATCTTTTGCTGTGCAGCATAACCGGCTTGGAGAAGCTGCATCTCCCGCTCAGTCTGCATCTGCGCCAGCGTCAGTTCGTGCTTTTTGTCAGCCCGATCTTGGAAGAAGTCCAGAATCTTGGGCAAGCCGCCCATCAGGAACGAAATAAGTGTTGACAAAAGTGTAAGCATTATTCACCCCTATTTTGGTTTTCCAACAGAATCTTTGCGCGCAGATCGCGCATCTTTCTAATTTCTTGGATCGCGGCCTCAGTGGCATTGTGCATGTCCAGATACGCCATCCCAAGCAAAGGTATTGCTATTACGAAAGTCAGGGCCATCACTGCCAGACATACCACGATAACCCACGGTATGTGTGACTCGTCCTTATTAGGAAAATCACGCCCCACATCCACCCCACTACGAACAGGACTGCTCCAATCCAAGTTGCCAGCGCCTTTAGCTGGTTTATTGCCCTTCTGCGTCGCCATAATACTGTTTGTGTTTTGCGCATTTCATCGGCAAGCGCCTCGTTCTGCTCTTGAACAATTTGCTGCCACATCTTTTCAAAACGCGTCCACACATCTCCTAATTCAGGCGGCGTCTGGTACACCATCATCTCGCGTACCTCGGCCAGCATCGCATCGAGCTGAGTCCTTATCTGTATTCTTCTTAGGGCTCTCCGCGCCAAGGACTCGTCTCCCTTGTACAGCTTTTTGGCGTTGGCCTCCTCTTCTATGAACGCCTTGGCAAGCCTGTCGTACTCGTCGATGAACGTGCCAAGGTAGTCCCAAATATTGTTTAGCGCGTCTATAGGGTGCGTTTTGGCAACTGTCTGGACACGCTTCACTTCTTCGTTGTACTGCCGCGTTTGTTCTGGCGACGGGTCAACAAGTTTGTGGTACTGCTCTTTCAGGTCTTTCAGTACATCACCCACTTCGCCTGCGGTTGCTTTGACTTCTTTATAAAAAGCAATTCCTTGTTTGGCAAGGTCTATCGCAGTGGTTGCTGCTTTGAAACAAGCAACAATGGTCAGCGGGTCAATTTTTTACTCCTACGACGGCTCATCCGGCCACACTATATTGAACGGGTCAGTCTGCGTCTGCGGAATGTCGCGAAGCGCTTGCACATACTGCAACAAGGGCGTAAGCGTTGAACTTGCAGCCTCGCCCAGATCAATCAAGTCTCGCTGACGATCAATACGCCAACGAAAAGCAACAATCAGTTCGTCTCTTTTTGCTCTAACTTCACGCCACGCAACATCAGCCGCTGGCTCCCAACTCATTGTTTCGGGAATTAGCCTGTACGGCGTTCCGTCAAATGGGTGCATGCAACTTGTGACCTCGTAGTCACGGTAGTCTAGTTTGTCGCCGCAATAGACATGCGACAGATCGTCGTGTTTGACAAACGTCGGCATGCTTACGATTTGTGTCTCAACCATGATTAGCCTTAACCGGGGTTGTTTCTAGAAATAGAAGTCGTCAGCGGATAGATCAAAACGCGATAGTATGTGTTTGCGACTACGGTTAAGCTTATGCCGTCCGAATTCATGCCGTTAGACGCCGCGTAAGCAATCGTCGTGACGCTTGGAAGCGTGGTCGATCTAAGAAGATCGCCGGTGGTGCCGTAGTTAATCAAATACCCAACACAACCGTTGCCAAGATACATCTGGCGAGCAAACGTAGTAGCAGTCGCTTTGAATATGCCTGAATCGTATACGGCTCCCACTGGCGAGAGGCGGCTACTGGACACCTGCCCATATGCGTATAGCAACTCCATGCTCTTGGCTTGCCCAAGCGACGAACCAAAGTAGCTATCGTCCGAATAACTTAAGCGCTCGGGGCCGTAATCAAGGTCGCCTGCTGAGTACCCACCAAGGTAATCAAAATTGCCGTCATAACCAGAATACGGATTTGGAACAAAGGACGCAGTAATTGTCGAGCCAGCTCCGGGGTTTGAGTCAAGAAAACGACTTAAGTAGACATAGTGTTGACCGCGACCGTTGCCGTCCCAACCAATACCTGTGTTCCTAACAGGAAGAACAGTGGCGCTGGGGGTGGTTATGCCGCTTCCTGTCAGAACCATTTGCTTGCCACCTGTAGTGTTAAGCATGTTCTGCAAACCACGAACGGCGGTGTCATTTGCTGCACTATTCTGTGTCAAATACCAGTCATTGACGCCCGTGGCCTGCACTGTAAAAGTAATGTTGGGAAACGCACAAGTACCTGTAACGCCGCCAGAGTGAACCCCAGCCAGCTCGTTTGTCATAGTAACGCCCAAATTATTTTGTTTAACAACAGCTATAGCGTTACCCGGCTGGCGCACATACCCACCGCCGTTTATACGAGTGAACGAGACCGTGACCGAACCGGAACCGGTCGCGCCTACCGGGGACCCTGCGTAGTCCCTCATGTACGCGATTTTTGCGCCAAACGTAGTGTCTACCCACACATGGAATGCGTTAGGTATAAAAGTTCCTGTAACCAAGAAACGACCGTTTATGTTACTAAAACCGCCTGTTGTTTTGGCAAACTCAATTGCGTCGCTCCCATTAGAGAGAACACAGTTCAGCGTAAAAGCTGTCTGGGCAGCGTCCCAACGAAGGTCTAGATACATGTTTGCGGCTTGACCAAACGCAGAACCGCGTAGGTACGTGCCGTTAGGGACGACATTTCTGGCAGCCACGCCGACCTGCTGACCGCCATTGTCTTGCGTACTTATCCAAGCGGGGTCAAAAGCATTGGTGTCTATGTTCATCGCACCTTGAGAGACATAGTTACCCCAAACTTCAGGCATGCACGATAAGTAGTCAATACGCCCGTCAGCCATACCGTTTGCGGTACCATCTGCCGTAGAGCCCATATTCCACCACGCAGTGGTGCCGCCAAACGGGTTGGATGCTGTCTTAAACACCATAAGGTCGTTAACATACAGCCGCCCCGGAAATAAGGTGTCACGAGGGTTCCAAACAAAACAAACCGTTATCCAATCCGGATCGTCAACTAACCACACCTGCAGTTTGTCAATAATATTACCGGTTGTCGTGGCATTAGCGGTGGTGCCCATAGTGATCGACAAACGGTAGTTCACACCACCTTCGTTCCATATCACGCGAATACCGTTTGGGTTGGCAGGCGCGGCAGAGTTGGCAACCCAAAACACGTTCTGGTTCGCTATAGTCTGGTCGGTAATCAAAAAACGACACATAATAGAATATGGGCGAGAGCCGTTGGGCAACGCCATAGACTTAGTAGTCCATATGCGGTGCTGCTGATCAGCAAGAACGAAACCGCCGCTATTCCAGATGTCGCCGTTGTAATTACCTCGATTGCCACTTAGTGCGCGAACACGCCACGGAGTTCTACCTGCATCGCCGGGTAAAATCCAACGCCAGTAAGTAGTGGCCAAATTGTTTACGTACAGACGACAGAATGACCGCAAAGGTACGCCCTCACTGGCGACCCAGTACAAATAATAGAAGCTTGTGGCAGCCCCAAACGTGTACGTCCTTTGCACTTCGCCGTAATCAGAAACGTCAAAGTCGTCCGACACAGAACCATCTGCCGTCCAACAAGTAAAGTGCGCATGACGCCCATTTATGTGCAGTCGTATTTCCGTATTGGTTGTTACCGAAATAGTCGCTACCGTGTTTTCAATCACCGTAGCGGTGGTCAGGTTGACAGAACCAGACTGCGGCGCATAGTTAGCATCCCCGTCATACGGGATGGCGTAGTTGAACGAATTCCCTGTCGATGGAATATCACGATAGGCATAACCATCGTTCCAATTCCGCCCAAGGCACAATTCTGTCAAGCCGCGCATGTCGTTAGAGGCAGGAAAAACGGTCTCTCCCCACCATACCTGTTCGCGCATGCCCCAACCACCATTGAGCCAGTAGTATCGGCGAAGGTAAGTACGCATGTCTTCCGCAGAGCGCGGGAAGCCTATGCCTTGCATTTGGGAGTTGGCATTATCCCAGCCCCCTTTGTCTCGAAAAAAACCGGTGGGAGTGTCGGTGTTGTTGTATCCGCCACCAACCTGCTGCCTACGCCACGTACCAATCTCCGTCTCTCCGTACCACGGGCTTGAGTCGCCATCCCAGTTGTACGTCATCCACGCAGTCGGCTTAGCAAATAAGTACAGCGTAGAGGTACTGGAACGACCGTTCATCGTTCGAACGCCGGTGTTGGTGAATGTTGGATTCCCGCCGGTTCCAGATGTGTTGGAAATGGACATGCCCGCACCCGCAGAAAACGAGCGAGAAAGCCAACCGCCGCCTACCCAAACCGCCCAACCATTAGAGCCGGGTATGTTGTATACCCCTATCGACTTACTGCTGTTGTTCCACGATAAAGCACCGGTAGCGCTGGGGTCGGTAGAAGAAAGGCCAGCACCAGTAGTAAATCTAGCGATACCCGTAGAGAAACTCGCAAGATACGCCTGCGTCACCGCTTGCGCCGCCGCATAGGTGATGAATACGTCTTTCGTACCTGCTGAGAAGTTGACCTGTGTGTTTGAATTGGACGACGCATAGACAGTCGTTCTTGCAAGCGTGTTGGCCCCCGTGTATGTGCCAAGACCAACTTCCCATTCGTTAGTGCCAGTGTTCGCAATGGTGTAGAACGTCGTATCAGATACGGCCATTACAGAGGCAAAAGAGCGAAAACCGGTTACAGCACCGGTCAGAGTAAAAGAGCCGGTGCCTGTTGTAGTAGAACTCTCACGAACCCTGTCCCTAATAATGAGCGGCATGCGTTAACCTCAAGTTGTAATGTTCTGCCAATTGGCGGGTTGGTCTGTTTCAATGGTGCCCCAAGAAGGGGCGGTGGACGATTCTACTGCTTGCCAAGAGACCGCCTGAGAATTGTCAATAGTATTCCATGAGGGCGTCTGGTTGTCATTTATCAGCCCCCAATTTGGCGTCTGCGAATCGTCAATCAGTTCCCACAAGAAACGGGCTTGTACGGTGCTTGACAAATTGACAAGCTGGAACACTTGCACAGCGAAATTCACTCCCGCCGCTTCCACATCTGCGACACGCAAAGCTTCGGTCAAGCTGGGCCGGAATATCGCATTTGCCGCTTCCGCATCAAGCGTTGTGATGGTCTCGCTAATTGCCTTAAAGAAAATACCAACCGAGCTTGACGCGTCCGTGACGAGCCCTGTCTCGCTGACCGACGCAGTGAAGACAACCGTAACCTGACTGACACCGATTGCAAGCAGTGTCTCAGACACCGTTGGAGCAAAGACAACCAACACGCTCTGTGCATCGGTGAAAGTCGCGCTCTCGGATACCGACGGACGGAAAACCGCCGTGGTCGAAACCGCATCGCTCACCGCAGTGCCTTCAATGACAGCCACGGGGTATATACCCACAGCCGACGAAGTGCCGGTAGCCTCAAAGTACTCAACGCATGCCGCAGCAAACGAGGTCTGCGTCTGGCTTTCGGCAAATAGCGTCAGCAGTTCTGCCACTTGCGCATCGAAAAGTACCGAGACGCTCTGTGCATCACTAAACAGTGCCGCTTCCGCCAGTTGCGCATTGAAGTCAACAGGGCCCTGCAAAGATTCAACAAACTGCGCGTCTTCGTCAATATCGGCAGTAAAGTCAACCTGCGCTGTCTGGGCTTGCTGCGTTTGCATACCTTCGTCGTAAGCCGCAGAGAAATCGACTTGTGCTGCCTCAGTACCGGTTACGTTAATAGCGTCCGTAGTGGACGCAACTGCTGCTTGCGAAGAAGACTGGCTTTCAACAAATTGTGCGTCTTCATCAACGTCGGCGTTAAAGTCAACTTGGCCTGCGACGGAATCTGCGCCCTGTGCGGTTTCATCAACAAAACCGACCATATCTGCCTGAGCCGACTGGGTTTCACTCAATGCCGCAGAGTCACTGAGTGCCGCAGCATAATCGACTTGCCCGACTTCGGTTGATGCAAGCTGGTGAATTTCTTCTATTATTAAAGAGAAGTTAACACCGCTTCCAATCACAAAACCGTACAGGTGCACATGCTCGTCTACATCGGCAGCAAAAACATTCTGCGGGTAATCAACGGCAGCGGTAAACAACACCGACTCGCTAACTGTTGTGTTGGCTTCAAACTGCCTGTTTACTGTGTCAGCAAACGCTGCGGCAGCCGAAAGCGCTGCGGCAAAATGTGCTTCGACAGCAAAAGCGTCACCAAACGTAGCGGCTTCAGACACTGCCACATTTGCCTGATGTGTAGCGCTCTCTACCGAGGCAAACTGTGCGTCTTCGTCTATCTGGCCGTCAAAAACAACAGATGCGCTTTCGGCACTAAAGAGTGTTGCTGTATCTGAAACTGATGCAAAGACAGCTTGTGCCCCGTCTGCTGCGTCTGTAAATAGCGCCGACTCATCGTATGCAGCCAATAAGTTTGCTGTCGCCGTAATATTGTCAACAAACTGAACGTCTTCATCCACGTCAGCATTGGCCACATACAACGTGCTTACATCCGAAGAAACTTGAACCGTATCGGCAATTTGTCCTGAGTACAGCCCTTGCCCTGCAATATTGTCAGAAACAGTTATTGCCTCGGAAATAGCCGAGGACGTAATGATTGTGCTAAGGGTGCTGTCTGATACAGAAATGTCTTGTGCAATAGCCACAATAAAATCGGCTATTGCATTCTGCGTGTTGGTTACAGTTATTGATTCGGCACGCGTTGCACGTGCTATGTACTGCGCTGTCTGGGAATTATAAAAAGTCGCAGACTCTGCAATGGCAGCATAGTGGACAGTCCCTAAACCAACAGTTGAAAAAGGGGCTGTTGAAAATGGTAAAAAACCAAACACGCATCAGCCCCTTTTTACTTAGGCAGCAGCCAATTGTGCCTCGTCAAACCAGCGTTGATGTTGAACACCATCTGCATCGGTCCAAGAAACGAGATACTGCACATTCCCATCTTCGTCCATGCGCAGTGCTTCGACGGGCCCTTGCGGGGTGGTGACAACCAGCTTTACTGTGTCACCTTTTTTGAAAGTCGTAGCCATGAAGCCTCCTATTAAGTTGCATCAGCGGAGAACGTGTAAGTGACATTCAGCGTGTCGCCGTTTGCCACAACCTTGTCGCCGCCAGTGAAATCGCCTTCCGAGAACAGAATGCCCGAAGTGCCAGAAGTAACGCTGGCCAAGAACGCACCTGCAATCGTCGTTGTGTTGTTCATATTGAACACCGCAGGCGACGCCGAATTGTCGATAACCGACGGATCAGCGGTCGTAGCAGTACCAAAAGTTACCGCCTTACGCGTGCCCGAATAGTTGGTGTCTTCTGTCCAACCTGCGTGGGTAGCAAGTGTGTCGCCCGCCGCGTAAGTCGTACCAGAACCGGGGCCTTGAACAAGGCCGAGATACCAAGCGGCGGTGTAGCCAGAAGCTTTGAAGTACTTGGTGTTCAAGTCTTGCAAGCCCTCGTTAACAACGAGATTGTGGAAAGTGTCTTCCCACTTAAAGTTGCCGTCCTTGTCGTAGCAGGTGATCGTAAAGACGCCACCAAGACCAACCTTGGCTGAACCTTGCGCACCTCGCGACACGTCGGCAGTAGCGACATCGCCCAGTTTAGAAGATTGATTAAACATGATTACTCCTTATGCAATACGAAGAATTGCGTCTGCTGCCGACGCGGGTGGAAAAACAATTACAAGGTTTGCTGCGGTCTTTGTCACATCAATCCCAAAGTTCAGCACACATACAGCCTTGTTGGCCTTGGAAGCGTTATAAATCAACGCTCCTCGTGTAGTCAACGTGACGTTGCTGAAAGTCAATGGATCAAAGCTGACAAAAGCCGTTGTGCCGCTGGAAGTCGGTTGTATCTTTGTAAGAACTGCACCGCCTGCCGTGTAATTCGTGCCAGTGACTTCGCCAGAAGTCGTATAGACAGTAGTGTCCGCGCCCAGATTGGCGCTGGCTGTATAGAGCGCCAATTTGAACGTGTCGCCGCCAACGACCGAGAAGTTGTGCACCGCCTGCAACAACTCGGTCTTGAACGATGTGCACTGTCCTTGAAATATCGCCATTACGGATTGACCTTAATTTTTGCCTGTCCATCACGGTACGCATCACCCCGCTCAAGTCCGGTGCCCAGACGGTTGAGCTGACCAAGCGCTTCTTTAAACTTGGCCTCGTAGTACGACACCATGTCCTGCTCACCCTTCATGAAGATGTACGCTTCCACCAGACAGCCATACAGAAGCACAGGATCGTAATTGTCGCCAAGCCACGATCTGCCGGTGAGATTACCTACAGCACTGACAGGAACCGAGAAGTTAATACCCGCGCCAATCTGCTCTGGGTTTGCGTACAACGAATCGCCCACGGTGTAGTACGCACCACCATTGACGATGTTCACTGTTGTGACAGAGCCGCCAGTAACAACAATGTCTGCCACAGCGCCGGAACCCGTGCCGCCCGACATGGCGACGTTGTAATAAACGCCGTTCAAATAACCGGAACCGCCGTTAATGGTGCCAAATCCAGTAATAGGACGAATGACGATCGATTCTGGGTAGTAATAATAATGCAGCTCAACGCTGTAAACAGCATCAGGCGTTGGGGCCATGATGAAGCTCAGCTCGTTTGTGATTGTGCTGCCTGCAACGGTCGGGCCAAACAGTGCGTAATACTTCGGGAGTCCGGAGTCTGTCGGGCTTGGATACGCTTCCCGCAAGAAGTTGACGTCCTTGTTTAACAGGTACTGGTAATCCCCAGCACCGTCAATGACTGCCATCGAGTACACCGACAGAAAGTCGTTTGGGCAGGACAAGTACTTATTGCCGCTGCTGGTCAAGCCCGTTACGTTTTTACGCAAAGGCGGAATCTGCACCGTGTTGTATACACGTTGCTCAGCCTGCCGCACAAACTCCGGAATGTTCAGTACGAACTCAGTCTCGTAGTTCTGCGTATAAAGCTGTATTTGCTCGACCAGCGTTGCGTAGTTCACTCGCTACTCCTTAGCCCATCGGGCCGCGTGCCATCGTGCCTTTGGTTGCTGCACCCGTTCCGCGAATCTTGATGCCCGAAGTCTTAACAGCGTCGCCGTTACGCTTGGACACGGTTCCAACGGAGATGTTCAGGCCGTCAAGAAACTCAGCGCCGGACTGTCCTTTGGACGGCTGGGCTTTGACTTCTTTGCCAGACATTGTGTGCGGCTTGGCGTAAGTGTCGGCGGAACCGATCTCTTTGCCTTGCTTCTTATCCGAGAACTTGGCCATTATTTGCCTCCTTGGTTCTTCGAACGCGCCATGTTACGGCCCAAAGTTTTCAGAGCCTCGTTTGTAACGCCGCCCTTTGCCATCTTGTGCATGCGTTTTTCGTGCGCTTTGACTTCCTGCTTGGCCATCTTTTTGATCAGCGGCTTGTCCTGCGCGATGTCGGTATGCTTTGCCATGATTTACTCCTACTGTGTTGTCACTGTGCCAACTTGCCCAATCCCGACGAGGTTGTTTGGCGTCAGTACCGCGTCGAATCCTCTTGCGCCGCCCACTGGGTTCCAGCCCCACTGGAAAACACGGCTACCGCCACCAAGGTCATTATCCGCCAAAAGACCTGACTGGTAATAGCTCAAATCTGGGCGCGGATCACGAACACCTTGCGGATCATCGACCGGGTACATACCCAACTGCAACTGCGGGTGGTCAGGGTCCCAACAAGTCGGACACACCAGCAAGTTGTACAGTTTGGTCTTGATGACCTCTTTTTTCAACTCCTTCAGTTTGTAACGCTGACCGCAACGATCGCATTCGGCAATCGCGTTTTTGCCTGAAGAAAACCTGTTACCCATTACATACCGCCACCAATGAACATCTGACGCGGAACAAAGCGCACAGATGCGCGATCCTGATCCTCATTTGCCGCCAGATTCCACGCCTCGTCGTACTGAGACTTGAGAATGTCTAATCGGTTGATTCCCTCGGGAATCTTGATCGCTATGTAATATGCCAGCCCTGCAACAAGGCACGGCACAAAACGGAAAGGCACGTCCATCGTGTTGACGCCACTTCCCGCATCTTGAATACGGCGCATGCGCCAGTACACAAACTGGTACGTGTTGGCCCCGTCTGGTGTTGGCCAGACCGTGATGCTTTGCTTTTGCACCAGCGAGATGGGCGAGCCGGAATTGTGCTGTGCAGCAGTCGTTCCGTCCTGCCCGCGATTACAGTTCAGCAAATACGCCGGATTGCCGCCCTCGGCAGGCTGCACTTCGTTGAACGCAATCAGCTCGGTACCGATTCGCACGAAGCCCGCGTTGGGTACGCCAGCCAACGAAGAAATGGGGATCGACGTGGCGGTTGCCGAAGTGGTGGTGAATACCGTACCGGTCAACAACGACTGATTGCCCGTCAAACGCTGCACCCAGACCTGAATCGGACGGCCTTGGATCAGTTTGTTTGGGATCGTGGCATACGTAGAGACGCTGATTCGGGTGATCGTAAGATCAGCCTGATTGTTCGGTACGTTAGCGTTTGTACGAATGACATGATCAAGCAAATCAACAGTATCGTCAGGAAGAGCATACGTCGGTTGTCCCTGTGTAAGAGTGATGACGTTCTGTTCAAACGTCCACATGTTCACACCACGGTTTGCCCAATCAGCAAACAGCAGGTTCAACGACCGTCTAGCAGTGCGCAAGTCGTAACCGGTACGAAGCTCGCTGCCAGCGCGTTCGAACGCTTCCTCAACAATGTCGTTGAGGTCGAGATTGAATGCTGCAAGCCCTGAAGTCGCCATTTAGTATATCTTTCCCTTAGTTTTGCCGCGTTGGGCAATACCATCGGCACGAAATGAAGCTGACTTGACTTTCCCGCCTGATTTCATACCCGGCCCACTAACTTGCTGATATGTCTGAGTGGTGGGGTCGTACGTGTAGGACGGCAAGTTTGCGCCACCTCGATGCTGCTCTAACAGTTTTTTTATTATTCCAAAAGACATATTAGGCCTTTCTTTTACCGAAATCTTGCCGTCTTCTGCGCTATGCCCTTGGGCTGCTTAACAAACTGCTTGCCTTTTGCTTTCCCTGCCCGCTTTGCCTTCGTAGTGGCAGCATACTCGGCAGGGCTTAACGCCTTGATCGCCTTTTCCGGGAGATATCTCTCGCCGGTCTTTGACGACGGCTTGCCTGACTTTGTTCGCCATTTCTGGTCCCCCCAGTCCTTCAAGCTTTTCTGCGGCGCTTTCAATCTTTGTACCCTCCACCTGCTGCCTTATACTTCTTGGCAACAAGCTGTGCCTTACGAGCGGACCACTGACCTGCGCCCGTGCCGTGGGTGGCTGCTGCTTTCACCTGCGACACAATCTTCTTGCGAAGTTCTGGCTTGGTGTAATTGCCCGCAGCATTGACTTTCCCGCCGTCTTTAAACTGCGTGAAGTCTGTGTCATCGCGCCGAGCTTTTTTGACACCCTTGGGCATCTTGCTCGGCGCGATTGCGCCCATTCCGCGTGAGGCCATCATGGCTTAACCGCAGGCTTTGCCGCCGCGCTTCATACCGGTCATTTTGTTACCCGGCATCGAGATCATTTTGCCTTTGGTTTTGCCTTTAACAGCAACACCATCACGGCTGGGAGCCGCAGTCTTGACTTTGCCCATTGCTTGACCCATAGGGAATTTCTGTTTGGTGGCCATGCCGCCCTCCTTAAAAGTTTTGCCTTTATCGGCTTTGACGAACTCTTTTCCCACAGACTGCTTGATGCCAAGACGCTTGGCAGCGGCGGGGTCGTGGGCGACCATCGCCATCAAATTGTGCTGCTTTTTAGAGACGCTGGGCATCAGTAAATCTTCCCTCGTGTCTTACCGCGTTGAGCAGCACCGTCGGCTTTTTTGACATACCCGCCTTTGCGGAATGTCATTTGCCGTGGTGCTCCGGCTTGTGCTTGCGGCTGCATGTTGAACGTCTGATTCACGCCTTGTCCTTCTTGCGCACCGGCGGCTGGCTGTTGCGCGTTGGTGGAAAAGGGATACGTCGGCTGTTGCGTAGTACCCGTGTTGCCGCCAACATTCATGCGTTTTACTTTACGCTTCATGACTTATCCTTTGCGTAATAAGCATGTCCAGTTTGGCCTCAAGGCGGTTGAACCGCTGGTCAATATGATCAGCAATTCGCTCAACTTCAGCCCTTGTTACGTTATCGCGAGCTATTTCCTCTCTTGTTTTGTTCAACAAGATGTCAATACGCTTTTGCTCTGACGTAAATCCGCGCAAGTTGAACATGGCCAGCCCCAAAAAGGCTGAGACCAGTAAGTTCCAAATAGCAAGGATTACGGTTGATGGTTCCACGCTTAGCACTTCCACGCTCTCAGAGATTTGTTAATACGGCTATTCGGGTCGTTGGCTGTTTTGGCTGACGTGAGCTTCTTTTTCATCCCTTTCATACGGGCGCAAAAAGAGTCTCGGCGTGGGCCACCTTCTGGTTGAGGGGCTTTCAGCCCCGGTTTGCCGGGGTTGGCCTTGTTGTAAGAGGCTCGCCCTTTGGCGTTCAGTCCGCCACTCGGGTTTTTGCCTTCTTTCCTCTGCCATGCGGGGGTCTTAGCCATAGAACACCGTGATTTTTGCGGCGGTCGGCAGTGTCACATGCACATCCGTCGTAAACAAGATGCCCTCGCCGGGAATCAAGGTTGAAAACGGGTTGTTTGTGTTGGCAGGAACATTGAATTGCAGACGAATAGTGCCGGAACCGCCCCCATCACGCAAAATAATGTCCCCTGCCGTGCCGCCAGACAAGCACTGATACCCTTTGATCCGCACGCGACCCGACACTAACGTGCCTGTCGTTTCAGTGTGCGCTGCTTTAACGTCTGTTTGCATCATGGCGATGCCTCCTTATTAGACGTTTTGCTGACCAACCAGCGGATCGGTAACAAAATAGGTGATGAAACCGGTCACAGTACCAGAAGCAGTGGTGTTATCCGTCACAGTCACATATGACATTTCAGCCAGCGGTGCGCCAGTAACAACTGCGCCGACATTCGTGGTGCCGACAGCCACGGTCACGCCAGAAGCGATTGCGTTGTTGTCTGCGGTGCCAGAAGTGTAGCCAGTTGCGCCAATGTCAAATGTGCCAGAGCCGGTTTCAGCAGTAATAGAGACCGACGTGACAACCGCACCAGCGGGAAGAATCAGGTTAGGTGCGCCAGCATCCGAAGAAACTTTGATGTTTGTGCCTGCAGTAGCAGGAGAAGCATCAGCGATGTAGAACTGGGCAGCCATCAGGCCGGAACCACAGTATGCGGTGCGAGTAGTGTCGCCGCCGCCCGAACGCCAGATACTTTGGGTAGTAGAAAGAGCCATTTGAATTTTCCCTCATGCGGTTAGGTGCGTCGATCTGCATGAAGTCAGGCCGGGACCTGTTCGACACACCGGGTACTCCCGGAATTTGAAGCTTTATAACACAGAAATGGGGGGCCGAGACCCCCCATTTTCATTAGGCACCGGGCGAACCGTACATGCCGAGCGGATCGCTGAATCCGAAGCTGTAACGCTCACGTGCTTTGTAGCGAACGTTGCCAGTATCGAAATCTCCGTCCATTTTGGTGTCCAGAGCAACACGAATAAAGTGCTTCATGCCGTTAGGAACGTCGGTGGTCAGGAACCATGCGTTCGGATCGGTCAGGAAGTGGTTGATCGCGTAGCCACCGGGGATCGAACCGTTGTTCTTCAGAGCGTTGATATCGTTGTCGTTGGTACCAACACGCAGGTTGGTTTCCAGCAGACGAGTCGCAACGAACTGCAGAGCAGGCGGGATGATCAGCTTTTTCGGACGAGCTGCAATCAGCAGACCACGTTCGTCAGTCCAAGCAGCGATCTGAATGACTGCGTTTTCAAGCGAAGTCTCGTTCAGGTCGGCCGGGGTCGACGGGGTGTTGCTGTTGACGCCGCCAGAAATCAGCGGGTGGTTCTGGGAGAACAGTGCTTGACCGTCGCCGCCTGCGTAGGCACCGCCAGTGAAGCCGTTGTTCAGAACGGCTGCAGCTTTGACTTGCTTGGTGTAAGCCATTGCGCGAGCCAGACCCTTGGTATAACGAGCCGAGAGGCTGTCATACAGGTTGTCTTCGATTGCCTCTTCGGTGATCGAGAAGCCCAGAGCGATTGTCTCGTGGTTGAAGCGAGCGGTCCATGCTTCTTGTGCCACGTCGTACGCGATCGAGGAACCTTCGTTCTTGACCGGTGCGGCGCTGAAGCCAGACAGCTTGGTTTCTTCTTCGAACGAACGCTCGGAAGTCTCGGTCTCGTAGATTTCCTTGTGCTCTTCGCCGTAACGAGCATATTCCAGACCGAACAGAGCGTTCAGACCGGGCAGAAGCTCTTTCAGTAGTTGGGCGCGTGAAATTGCCATGATTTAGTCTCCTTAGACCACGCCTGTGGCGTTCTGGAATTGAGTCACGTTGATCTTGACGATCAACTCCGGATAGCCAGTCGAGGTCTTCGTCTCAGGAACCACGTCAATGATACGAATTGGCAGCGTCGACGTATCGTCTTCAGTACCTGCATCAACCGACATGCTCGAATTGCCAGTAGTGGTGCTGCCGCCAAGACCTTGCTGAACAGCAATGTTGTTACCAATAACAGCAGCGGTCAGCGCGGAGCTGATGGTGTTGCCGGTAGAGGTGACAGCCACTTTGTACGCAGCCTGATCATCAACGACGACTTTGGCGATGCCGTTAGCCGCGCCTGCTGGGTAGTACTGACCGTTAACGGTCTGACCAGCAGAGTTGGTGTACGAGCAACCAACAAAAACACCTACGGGGAAGCCCGAAGCGGTGCCGGGGAAAGGTAGAACTTCACCCGCAACGATTATCACCAGATCGCCGTTGAAGATGTTTGCCGCTGTGTCAATCGCGTACGAACGCGTTGCACCAGCATAAGGCATGCCATCAACCCGGTTGATCGGTTGAAAACCGTACGGAGCGCTTACTGTAGGATAAGCCATGTTTTACTCCAAAAGGTTATTTACGTCCTTTGCCAAAACGCACCTCGGACTCCCTCTCGTTAAAGATCGGCATACGAGGATCACTTTGGCGCATTAGATTGTTGTCGACTGACTCCATCTGCTTTTCCGACTGTTGGTTGTAGTACTCTGCACGAGCAGCCACAACCTTCTTAGGAATCTTACAAAGCATCAGACCGCCAATTTCGACATTCCCCGATGGGGTTGCAAAGAGTCGCAGTTCCGGATGATCTTCGGCTTTTACCGGAGACCAGCCCTCCCTCATACGCTTAGACACATTCCCCGGATCAGCTTGGTTCGCCACATGCGTGGCAATCCAACGGAAATCAAAGTCTGGGTCCGGCGTCGGATCAGGAAGGTTGGTAGGTGGAACGTACACATACCTTGCGTTTTTTTCGCGTGAAGAAAGTTCACGTGGGTTGCGATCTTGAGTCTCAGCCATTTCTTGCCTCCAATTTAGCCACTTCAGCAGCGTATTGCTGCGGGGTCAACCCGTACTTCTTCGCCAGAACAAGCTGGTTCTGAGTAAGTTGGATTGTCTTTTTTCCAGACGAGCGACTCGCTGGCGCAACAACCGTAGCTGGCTTTTTGGCCGTAGGGGCAGCTTCTTGCTGAGTACTGGATTCGCTGTTCCCGCCGAAAAGTTCGGGGAACGTCTTGTGCATGCGCTCGTCAATCTGAGCGAAGTATTGGTCTGTGCGTGGGTCAATGCCCGCGTTGACTAGTTTGTGATGCAGCCCTAGTGCGTAGCTGGTGTATTCCTCGAACCCCGGAGCGCCGTACCACTGGTTTCTTGCCTGCCAGCGCAGGGTCTTCTCGTCGGCCTGTACCGGTTGTTGGACCGGTTGGGGTTGTGTATACCGCTGTTGTACATCGTCTTCCTCTTCTTGTAAAGGGGCGACGCGATAATTTTTTACTTGCTCGAATCTAACCTTGGCCTCCATCAGAGCTTCTTGCGCAGCGATGATGGCATCAGTGTCAAACGATTCTTGGGCGTCGCGCAACTGGCGACGAGCAGCTTCTACCTGAGCTTCGGCAGCCGACTTGGCTGTCGTGATGTACGCCTCTTGGCCGTAGTTCACTGTCTGCTTGAGCTTCTTGTTCTCTTCAGACAGGTACGCCATCAGACGTTCCAGCTCTTGCTTTTCTCGCAACAGTTCTTCTTTGCGACGGCGCTCGTCATGCCGAGCATGCGTCAGCTCTTTGATTCGAGCCTGCACCTTGTCCGAGTAATTCTCAATCTCGTCGTCGGTCGGGTCTTCAACCGGTCTTTCCAACGGCTTGCGCCCCCGATCTTGCGGCGGGGTGTCGTCGATTATTTCAATTTCGACATCACTTTCCCCGGCGGCGAGATTGCCCTGTTTGTCCTCGGCTTTGGGGTCGTTACCCTCTACGCCAAGTTCATCAGGAAACTTGAACTCATCCATACTGCCTCCTTGTTAAGCGCGGGTAATTCCGCGTGGGTCATCAACTACGCTTTCGACCTGATCATCATTGATGATCCGGAACTCTTTGCCGTAGATTTTCAAGCGAGTACCGGCGTACTGTCGCACCAGCACAAAATCGCCTTGTTTGCACCAAGGCCCTGTGGGGAACTTGGCGGTGTCTTTGTACGCATCAGGACCGACAGCCACAACAAACAACACTACTGTTGTGAACTCTTCAGCCCGCATAACGCTTTCTGCTTTGATGAGTGACGAGTTCTCAAACTTCTCGGACACATCAGGCACAACACAAACGAGTTTCCAACCGACTGCGGTTGGGATCATCCGACCCCGTTCTTCAATAGGGACTTCTGGACTTGGCTCGTCCTGTTGCTGAATTGGTTCCGGAAGCGTTATTCCCGGTGGCATTATCAGATTGCTCATCGATTTCGTCGTCCTTATTTATTTTTTCTACAAGGTCTAGTAGGTGTCGCTCTGCAAGGGCCAGACCTTGGATCACCCCGCAAAGTTTTTGATACTCAGAAAAGTCAGTGCATGCGCCACCGGCCATGTCGTCCGTGTAGTCGTTCATGTCTTTGCGTATCTTCTCGCGCAGTACGCTTGCGAATTTGCCGATCATCTTTCAGGTTTCTCCTTATTTTTGGCTGACTGCCGCACCGTGTTAATGTGTTTCAATGCTTCTTGCTTCACGCGAAGCTCTTGCTCTGCTTTCGCACGAGCGGCTTCGATACCCAATTTGGTACCTTGGGCTTCCAACTTCTGTTTGTTGTCCTCGATTTGGGCACGTGCCTTCATGCCTTCGAGTTCCATCTGGCCTGCCAATTTCTCTTGCTCCAAGCTCAGCTTGTCTGCTTGAGCAGCAGCGTCGATAGCCATCTTCTGTTTCTTCAGTTCCAGCTCGCCCTTCTTCAGCTCAAGCTCTTGCATCTGCATCTGGACCAGCGGGTCTTGCTGAGCCTGCTGCGCTTGTTGCTGTGCGACCTTCGCTTGGTTCTCCTGCAGCACTTGTTGTGCAGCTTGCGCCATCATCTGCGACAGGCCGATCTCGACTTCAGGCGGTAGCTTGTCGTCTTCAGGCGGTAGAGCAATACCCAGTTGTTGCTCGATCTTCTGGCGGTATGCGTAGGCAACGTGTTCTGCTATGTGTGCTGCCATAGCCGCTTGAATCTGTTGCGCCTTCGGGCTTTGTCCCACCAGTTGCTGAATAACCGGGTCTTGCGATGCGGCCATGTGCACCTTGATGTGCGACTCGTGGTCTTGGTAGACAAACGCCTTGACCGGATCGCACTTGATGATGGCCATGTTTTCCGACACCGGGTCTTGCGGCTTCATGTCGTCTTCCAACGGCACGAGCTTCTCGGCGTTCTTGATACCCAAGACGTTCAGCATCGATCGATGCAGTTCCGGCAGGTTGTAGATGTCCGGAGCCATCTGCGCCATCTGAATGACTGCCTGATACTGAACCACGCGCTGGCTCATAGTGGCCGCATTTGGGTCAGATACCGGGATCAGGTCGACCAGATCGTAGTCAGAACGCTTGGCTTTCTTCGTGCCGTACTCAGGCGCGTAGTCGTAAGTGTCGTCCGTGTAGTCGCGGATCAGCTCTTTCAGGAGCTTGAACTCGCGCTTCAAGGTATTGTGGACACGGGCCTGCACCGCTGTCATGACTTTCAACTGGCGCTCAAGGATGGCAAGCGTGGTGCCAACCGGTGCCTGCGCCGACATGTCGGAGACCTTGATGTCCGCAGTCGCAGCAAAACGACGGCCTTCGTCAACGATGGTTGCGAGCAGCTCATACAGAACACGCGAAGGCTCTTTGTACGGCAGCGGCAGGATCGAATCCCTGATGTTGCCCGAGGCCACGTCGACATCCCGGAACTCGCCCGGTGCGATCGGCGTGTCGTCGCCTTTGATCCTGAGCCCCCGCGACTTCAGACCGCCGGGAAGGTTGCTGAGTGTGCCCGCGTCAACCAACTGCCTCATGATCGCAGTGGCGTTCTTGGCGAAGCCACCGATCAGGTGGAACAGGCCGAAGCCGTATGCGCCAAAGCCGGGGATGTAGACATAGTGGACAAAGTGCTGACGCTTCAACTTCAGCTTGTCATCTTCTTTCCAGTTACGGCGAATCGACAGGATGGTCCGCGTCTCTTTGATCATCGTGACGACGTATGGCAGTGCAATCCCGGTGGGCTCACCGCTCTTGTCCTTGTCCTCGAATCCCTCGATGTCCAGATCAACGTGGCACTCCAAGAGAACATAGCGCTCGTCGTTGAGATCGGTGAAACCCGTCTCTTTGTCCTTGGCGCGTTGGATGTCGTCTTTCTGGGGAGCAGCATCAGGCAGATCGATGTCGAGGTAGAACCCGGCTTGCTGAAGCTTCAGGATGTCGTTTTTGGTTTTGCGCATCACGTGCGTTACGCGATGGCAGGTGTCCAGATCGGTTGTCCCGTACGGCAGGATCACGTCTTCTGCCGGTATGAACATGGACACTTGGCGGTCGAGGTTGGGGTCGAAGTAGACTTTCTTGAACGCCGAGCCGGTTGCCGGGAGTGACCACAGCATGCGCTCATGTTCTGGCCGGTACTCCGTCATTATTTCTGTCAGCTCGTAGTTCATGTCGTCTTCAACACGTACGGCTGCTTCGCGCACCTGCGGGGTCTCTTTGCCTATGATTTTGGTTCTTACAGGCCCCTGCGCTGGGAATGTTTCTGTGATGGTCTCAGACTGAAAGCGTACAACTGCTTCGGTGATCATCGGATGGAAGACGCCACAAGCACCGTTCCACGGTTCTGTTCGCTCTTCGATCTGTAGCCCCAAAAGCTTCAGACCTTCGACGTACATCTTTTCCCACTCTTTGCGGGAGTTCTTGTCGTTGTCTACAGCTTCTGAGAGTTCTTCTGAAATACTGGCCAGAACTGAGTCGGGAATGAACTCTGCAAGATTGGAGTCAAACGACTCGGCAGTATCGTCCCCTGCTCTGAGACTTATCTCCAAACCGTCGGTAGATATGTTGACTTCTTCAGGGTCAACGATCTCGATCTCAAGTTCCTGCGGCTCGTCTTCTGCCAGTGCCTCAAGCCCCATTGGGGCTTGGTACAGCCCCTTGTCCATGTTGGTTGCCATCAACTGATCCTTTAATAGTAGGCGTGTTTCTTACGCCTAAAAACGGTTGGCCCGTCTTTCTCGTCGGATTCCAACGGGATGAATCCACCTTGTCTGAACCGCAGCAGTGCCTGCGATGTCGTATCTACATAGTCGTCATTTTCGCCAACAGGAAAGGCCGCGACTTCCTCAATCACCTCTCGTGCCCATCGGGTGTCGGGTGCCCAGACTTTACCAGATGTAAATAGGTCCGCGATAGCGTTGACTCGGACGATTTTGTCGTTGCCTCGGCTGGGGGAGAACTCTTGGACAGGGATACCCATGACCCGCAACTCTTGGATGAGGGGAGCACCTGCTGCCTTTTTCTCCACAATGAACGCATCGGGTTGCCAATCCTTGTAATGCTTCAGCGCAATCTGTTTCAATTCCGGAAAGGCCATCCGGTCCTTGAACGCATCGAGCAGGATGATCTGCGGGTCGTCGTTCTCTTCCTCATTGTAGAAGACGCCCCACGTCGTGCAAGCAGAATAGTCAGCGCTGGTTTTGGCTTCGTACGCCGTATCCCAGCTCTGGATGATGTAGTCACAAGTGGGCGGGTCGTCGTGTGGCCAGATGCGCCAGCTCTTTCTGGCAATGATGGCCGAAGACTCGGACGTGGGCTGCTGCATGTACTGCGCGTTCCAATACCGGGGGTCGAGCGAGGCTTTGATCGCCTTCATCGCGTGCAGCGGCCACTGCTCTGGCCACAGGCTTTTCTCTTTTTCGGTGTCTTCGTGCAGGATGGCCGGAAGTTCTACGATCTCCCACGGCTCGGTCTCAGGGTTTCTGGTCTGGTAGTCTATTAAACGACCGGTCAGGTCAAGCAATGACCAGCGAGTCATAATGACTATGATCGCCCCTCCGGGCATGAGACGTTGCAACGGACCTGTTTGGAACCATGCCCACGCAGTATCGAAGGCAAGTCTAGAATTTGACTTAACGTCCTGCTCAGAGTGAGGGTCATCAATAACGAAAAGATCAGCACCGCGACCGGCCAGAGCACCGCCGACACCCGCCGCATAGTACTGTCCCCCAGCGGCCGTAGACCATTTTCCGGAGGCTTTTTGATCATCAGCGATACGCGTGTTCGGGAAGAGTTCTCTGTATTCATCGGAATCAATCAGGTTCCTTACCCGCCGACCGAAGTCTTCGGACAAGGACGCAGTGTGCGTTCCCATGATGATCTTCTTGTCGGGGTAGTGCCCCAAGAAGTACGCCGGGAACAGGTAAGAAGAAAATTCGGATTTGCCGTGACGTGGTGCAATATTGATAATAACACGTTTCTTCTTACCGGCAATTACGTCCTCGAATATCTTGGACAGCTTCCTGTGGTGGGGGCCAATCTTGAAGCCGGGGTAGACGTGGGTGGCAAACCCAAGCAGAGAATCCCGACCGATCGTCAGCGACGCTCGGGCCGATCGCTCTTCCAAGTCAGCCAGCAACTCTGCCTTTTCTTGCGGCGAGAGGTTGGGCAAGACCGTCTGCAACGCCCGTATTTCGTCAGGACTCAGGATCGGCTTGTTCATCCTCACCCCCTGTCAAGTCTTTGACATCGACATCCTGCACTTCAGAAATCTCGACGATCTTGGCCATCTTGCCCAGCTTCTCTTTAATCCGGGCGTCCAGTTCGGCGTCGGACAGATCGGACTTCTTGACCTCGATCTTGTCGGTGAACAATCCCACCTCGGTCACTTTACCCAGAAGGGCCAAGGCTTTTAGCCGCACGGACGCGGTGGGGTGTCGGGTTTCTTCCAGCAGTTGGGCTACGGCGTAGCCACGAATCTCTTTGGCGCGCTCGACAAATTCCCAATCGTATGCGGAGAGCATACCGACCAGATGTTGTACGGCGGCGGGGGTTTGTACTTTGGCAAGTGCGGCGTGGGTCTGTTCGTGGGCTTGACCGGTGACAAGGTTGGAGAAGGCTTGGCGGGAAGCTTCGGCCCCCATTTCGGTCAACACCTCGTCGCCCGCGGCTCCAAGTGATTTTAGCCAGTCGGCCGTCTCGACCTTGCCATCTACCGCATTGGCGGGATGCGCTTTTGCAAGCGGCAGGACACCGGTGGAATCCGGTTCCACATCGGGCGTAAAGTCAATCAGGTGGTCTAGCATGCGCAGGTCCTTGCAACCTCGTTGGGCGGAGTGTATATTCTGATTTGCAAGTGCGCAAGCGGTAACGCTTTCCATTTGCTTCTCCTTCTCGTCTCTTCTCACCGTGGGACGATTTTTACCCCCAGCTCCGGTCTGGGGGTCTTTTTCTCAAAAGCCAAGATGTATGGGCAGGTCAAGGGTAAAAGGGGCGCTTCGGCCTACTACTTGCAGGGGAATGCAGCCTGTCCATACCTGTTGGGAAAGCGGCGGTTTTGATCAACAGGTCTGTGATCGTAGTGGCGTCGTTAGTACCAACACCGAGCATAAGCGGAAGCATCGACGGCTAATCTACCCCGTCTGAGGTCAGCGTGACCAAGAAACAGGACCGCGCAATCAAGCCCCTTCGGGGGCTTTTTTGTGGCCTAAACAGTCAAAGTTTAGACAGAGTAATTTTGAATTTTTGCAAAATGATGGGGGTGTCGCGGGTTTGCGCGGGAGGGGGGTCCCGTGGTGGGACTAATTGTCTAAGTGATAACGGAGAAATGGGGATGGCTACGGAATAGTGTTCGTGTGGGAGCACCCCCCGTCAAAAATTCTAGGGGGGTGGGGGTACGGTGGGGATCGCTGTTGCCGATTTCGCATCGCCGAGGGGGTGATTTTGGGGGTATTCGTACCCCGAATCGGGCATCTAAAGCCGCAGAGAATAGGGGTCAATCGGGCATTTGGTATACTGTAATTGTGCTGCGAAACGGCACATTCATTTATCAATCAACCCTGAAAGGAAACACACCATGTCAACATCAATCAAAACCCTGATCGTCAATTCCATCAAGGCCAGCGATGCAATGCTGAAGGCTGACGGCAAGGTCGCAGAGCAAGCGGCATCGATGCCGCTCAAGAAGTGGATCATCACAGTAGCCGCGATTCTTGCCGAGCACTACGGCGTCGAGTCGCACGAGTCCAAGCAAACCGGTTTGCCTACATTCGAGAAGGATTCCGCGCCGTATCAGCAACTCAAGAAGTTTCGCAAGATGCACCCCAAGAACGAGGCCGCTACTGCATCGTCGCGTCACGAGAAGGCCGCTGCGCCGAAGGTCGATGCAAAGCTCGTCGGTGCGATTCAGGACTTGCTGATCGAGTCCGGCGTCGAATCCAAAGCGCAGCTCGCAGCGATTCTGGCGGAAGTCAAGGCTGGCATCTCGTTTGATGCTGAGTGATTTTGGGGGTAAGCGTACCCCGAATCTTTTTCGACGCGGCCATCTGAGGGGTGGCCGCTGTTTCATTCTCTGTCTAACCTAACCCGAAAGGAAAAATCATGACCAAGCAAGAACGCAAACTCGTCGATCGCTCCCTGATGCACCTGCTCGTCGATAACCCAGATGCCGCAGCGCGTGGACTATCGGCGATCTACCGCAGCACTCGCACTACCGGCACACAGCAGCACGTTTTCGAAGTAGCCAAGCAGTACAACCTGCACACCAACCCCAACTTCCGTATCTGAAAGGACACACCATGAAACTCATCAGCAAAACCACGGGCAAAGAACTCACCTTCGGCCAGATCGTCCACGACTTCCGCGACGACGCCCACATCCTGATCAGCGGCACGCCGCCCCATAAACCCAGCAGCACCGGCTTCGTGGTGCTTCGTTCGATGTGCGACAAACGATTCGAGCACGAATACTACGCCAGCGTCATCGATGCCGAGTGGGTATGAGCAACATTGGGGGTACGCGATACCCCCAAAATCTAGTATCCGGGGGTGTCCGTAGATTTTACCGTTTCGGACACCTAATCGGACACTCAAAACCCGCGCCAATACTAGCGTTGTCCAAAAACTGTCCTATATATATATCTATTTCTAATTACATGTATATATATAAGAGTATATTTATGTGTGTGCGTTTCTCGGCTCTCGACTTTTGCTTTGTTTCTTTTGGCTTTAGTCTCCCTGAAAAAACATATATACTTAGGACAGTTTTTCGTTTCACCCGCACCAGCACTAGGTTTTCAGTGTCCGATTGGGTGTCCAACACTTCAAAATCAACGGACAGTTTCGGACACTTTGTCCGATTGGGGGTAGCGATACCCCCAAAATCATACAAACAAAGGAGGGCAGATGCCAAAACTCATGAACGTGTACGCGGCCATGCCGCACAACGCATTGGTGCGAGAGCTGCAAAAACGCGGCAAGCGCCCCATCGAAATTTCCCAGATCGTCGAGGAAGTCCAGCAATACCGAAAATCTAAACGGGCTGATCACATGCGACGCCAGCAGCATGATGTCCTCTGGGGCGATGTCTTAGCCCCGCTGGATTCGGAATTGAAAAGCGTCAAGTCGATGGCACGCTACATCAGCAGGGCGTACAACGTGCCAGAACGCGATGCTGCGATCGAGCAGTACCAGATCACGCTGATCAAGGCGCGCAACCTACTCAAGAAGTATTGGAAGGCGTACGAGCTCACGCCCCGCAGGCTGGCAAAGGAGAAGGGCATCCCGAACAATGGCGAGCATTGGACAGACTGGGTGCCGGATAACGTAAAGGCCAAAATCACGGCCTTGTTTGACGCCATACCACGCAATTTCAAGGCAAAGGTCAAGAAGCCCTTCGAGCGCACTATCAACGTCGCCTCTGCCCTGCAAAAGCGCAACGCGCTGCGCAAACGCACCGACAAAGCACTCGACGCGGCCATCAGGGAACACCGAGCCAACCCGACCGAGGAAACCGACGAGCAGATCGAACTTATCAACAGAGCAATAAAGATTCTGGATTCGGGGAAATTCCCCGAGGACGCGCCTGTGCCGCTGACATGGCATGGGGTTTTGAAGCATTGGGGGTAAGCGTACCCCCAACCGATGAAAGGAGAAGCAAATGCCAAAAGTAATCTTTGAAAACGGAAAACCCATCCTGCGTGATGACTGGGACGAGTCAGACATCCACGGCCAAGCTGGTGAGATGGACATCGAACTGACAGATGACGAGGCACTGGAAGTCATGCACCTGATCGCTCGGACATTCGACGCACACATCGGCGTTAATTGGGACGTCATCGGGCAGGCCATCGAAGCAGTGAAGGAGAGAGCAAATGACAATCGCTGAATGGGTACTACTGATATTTGTGCTGATACCTACGGGTTTGTTTATGTGGGTAATAGCAGCAGGCGCTTTGGTATGTCTGTGGGAACTAATCAGGGAGACTTTTAAATGAGTAAAAGTATTGCAACGCAAGTATCTGAGGACATCATGGTACGCCTGATGTCGTCGGGGTTGAATCCCGAAGAAGGCATTGTCGTGCTACTGCAAACCGCAGCGACGGGTTTTTATGCTGACGGCATGCACAGGGAAGACGCGCTGTACATATTCGAGCAACTGCTTGACAGGGTGTATTTATCATTGAGTGAAGGAGAAGCAAATGAAAGTCAAAACCGCTGAACTGGAAGGGCATCAGCTCAATTACGCCGTAGCACTGGCTGATGGAGTGGACGCCCGAGGCATCTTGTACACATGGAATGGGCAGGCCAAGCTGCGTGTGCCTAGTAGCACCGTGCCGTGTGAGTACAACGAGGTCACGTTCAACTACGCATATGACTGGGCGCAAGGCGGTCCGATCATTGAGCGCGAGTGCATAGCTGTTTGGGTTGGGGTCGATGGTGAATGGAATTCTCAACGCGGCGATACAAGCGCAATCCAAACCGCAAACACACCATTGATCGCAGCAATGCGTTGTTTCGTGGCGTCCAAGCTGGGCGATGAGGTTGAGATAAACGAGCTAGTAACCAACAACGGAGAAAGCAAATGAAAACAGGATACGTTGGCCGCTATTGGCTAGTGCAACGAGTAAGAGATGACTTGAATCTTTACGGCAAGCTGGGGACTTACTACCTGCTGCGTGAGGATTACCCAATATTCACAACGCTTTATGTGATGTATGTAGCAAACAAAATCAACCAACACAAGGAGAAGCAACATGCCTACTGATGCAGATCGTATTGTCGAGCAACTAAAGCTCCACATTTCACACCTTAACGCACAACCTACATTCGAGGGACTGTGCGAGAAGTACAGCGAGGGCGCAGTGTATGCAGCAGCGCATCGCATGGAAACACAAGGCGGTAGTTTCGCAGCGTGTATAGCCAAAGCGTTTTATCACGCTGACATGGTTAACCGACGCAAACTGTTCTCTGCGTTCGGCGATTTGTTTGAGAACTTTATCGAGGAGGAAAACAAATGAAACATGTGTGGTATGTGCAAGGCGATCCAGACTACGAAACATACGGAGGCTGGCATAACCTGTTCGAGACAGAGGAGTGCGCCGAGAAGTACGCACGACTCGCCTTTCCAGATGAGGACATTCACACTAGGAACGCTCGCATTTTCTATCGTGAAGTTCTCAGCGTGTCTTATTTCAAGGAGTGATTAACGAGTAACGATTCGGGGTAGCCGTACCCCCAACCGCAAGTACGGCTAACACAACTACATAAGGAGAAGCAAAATGGGTACATACACAACCCCATTCGATTACGACGGCCAAGAGCGTTGGTCGTGGATGATGTCGCTTTCTGAAGTCTTGGCTCGTGTGGGTAGCTGGGGCAATAACATCTACAACATCCACGGCACAGAGTACACACGCATCAGAGACCCACGCACAAACTGGTTGACTGGTCACACCATACTTTCCAAGCGTGACTACAACGACATGGTGTCGCGTCGTTGGTACTACGACCAGTATCGCAAGTTCGAGTTTCATCCTGCGGTCAAAGCTGCTGTGCTTATCGCACCGCCTGCTGACTGGCATCGACTTGTGCTTGAGCTGCCGCACATCGCAGAGACAGACCCGACACGCATTGCTTACACTCGTGACAATCGTGACGGTCTGGCTGACAAGCAACTGATCACGACCGTCGGCAAGTATCTGCATCGACACTTCCCGCTGCTGCCTGACCATGTGGTACGCGACTTGACTGCGCGCTACGCTGCACCGCATGAGTTCAAGATCAGCCGTGACATGCGCGAGATGCTTGACCTGCTGCATCGGGGTCCGACATCGTGCATGGTCTGGAATGATGGCGACGATTACATTCGCTGCACTGACGGCATCGACCGACACCCATACGAAGTGTATTCCCCAGCGCTTGGCTGGGGTCTGGCGGTGCGGCTGAACGGCAGCAGCGTAGACGGTCGCGCTCTGGTGTGCGAGCAGAACGACAAGCGGTTCTTCGTTCGTACATACAAACGAGGTCCCGACTATTCCTACGCTGACGAGGCGTTGCATCACTGGCTTGAGCAGCAAGGCTACGCCAAACTTGACGGCTACCCGTACGGTACCAAGCTGCGGTATTACCCCGTCAAGACACGCTGGGGCGACGAGGGTGTGCTTGCACCATTCATCGACGGTAACAATCGGTATGTCGACATCGTTGACGGTGCGCTCAAGATCGTGCGTGATGGCGAGTGGCTATGCGACAACACCGACGGTCGGGCAAGCGAGCAAGGCCACAACTATTGCACATGTCCTGACTGTGACAGCCGGGTTGACGAGGACTCGCTCGTGTCAACGTACGACGGCAACGGCGAATCGGTGTGTGAGTCTTGCATCGACGACCATTACTATTATGCGTACGGTCGACGTGGCTACGAGTACTACGTCCACAGCGAGGACATGGTTGAGGTACGCGGCAGCTATTACCATGACGAGTACCTGTCCGACAACAACATTGTCGAGCTTGAGAATGGCGAGTACGAGGAGCTTGACTATGCGATCAACATCGACGGTTACTGGTACAGCACTGACGACGATGACGTTGTGCTGTGCGTAGACAACGACGAGTATGCTATCGCCAACGAGGGGTGCTGGGAGTGTGACCACACCAACCAGTGGTACAGCTATGACGTTGACCCCGTGGTCATGTGCGTGATCGACGACAGACGCAGCGTCAACATACACCCTGACCACATCGACCAGTACGAAGCAGACATCACTACTGACGCAACCCTAACAATCGAAGGAGCTTAATCATGGCTACACGCGAACACTCAATGCTTATGCACGTCTTGCACAACGCACTCTCACGCAAGCGCCCACACAACACGATGGCCGTCGTTGACTTCACGCTGTGGCTGATCGACACACTACCTGATCATCTCAAGGCCACTGCGTTCTGCGATGACGTTAACAACCTGCACGTCGATCTGCGTACCGACGACAAGCACAAGACTCTGTTCGTTGCACACGTTGACACTGTGCACCGCACCGAGGGCAAGAACAAGATACGCAAAACCAAAACCACATGGCATGCCAAGGGCGACGTGCTCGGTGCAGATGACGGCGCTGGTGTAGCGATGCTCATGCACATGATCCACGCCGGTGTGCCGGGGTATTACATCTTCACTCAAGGCGAGGAGAAGGGCGGCATCGGTGCGACGTATCTGGCTGAGCGTATGCCTGACTTGCTGCGCCAGTTCGACCGCGCTATTGCCTTCGACCGTAGGGGTATCGACTCAGTGATCACGCATCAGGCATACGGTCGCTGCTGCTCCAACGAGTTCGGCACTGCGCTTGCTGACGCACTGATGGAAGGTTGCGAGCACCTGATGATGTTGAACGACGACACTGGCATATACACTGACACTGCCGAGTTCGTTAACA
>Ga0315904_10000619_pt1 | contig 56456 bp, 61 predicted proteins | sample LakEriMetagenome_6_FD_203529 | JGI IMG/M metagenome (GOLD analysis project Ga0315904, IMG submission 203529) | Freshwater fungal communities from buoy surface, Lake Erie, Ohio, United States - Buoy 12 MA120 | ecosystem: Environmental > Aquatic > Freshwater > Lake | place: USA: Lake Erie, Ohio...
AACTAATGTTATAAATAGCATGTTTGAGGCTCCAAATCAGAAGAAATTTGAGCGTATAAGTATGCGTCCTGACCAATGGGCAAATAATGTAGGTCAATATAGTGGTTGGACCGCATTTAATAATCCAGCAGGTGCTGATTCTGCGCCAGATCAAATGGTTCCTGTAGGATATACAGGGGCACAATATGGTGGTATGATGATGTATGATACTGCAGATTTGTTTTTTCTGACACCTCAGATGCTTAAGAAAACTAAAGGTAAAAAGTAATTTTGTACTATGTATAATAAAAGCTTTGTACAGGCCTATCAAATGGCCCCAACATATATCCCAAACTCATTAGCTAAAAAGCCGTTATCTGTACGCCAATCATTAGGACCTGTAGACAGGTCTATGGCTAATGTTGAGACAGAAGGTGGTGAAACTGTATTCCTTCCAGATAAAGAAGGATTGCCAGCACATTATAGAATTCACGGTCCAAGACACTATGAGGGTGGTGTACCGATGAATATACCTCCAGACTCTTTTGTATTTAGTGATACAAAGAGTATGAGGATTAAGGATGCAGATCTTCTGAAGGAATTTGGAATGCCAGCAAGCAATAAAGGATACACTCCTGCTGAGATTGCTAAGAAGTATGATATAAATAAGTTTAGAAGAATTCTGCAAGATCCAGATTCGGATAAGTTACAGATTCAAACTGCTGAACTAAACATTGCAAACTTTCAGATTAAGCTTGGAAAACTAGCACTGATTCAAGAATCTATGAAAGGATTCCCAGGAGGAATTCCTTTAGTTGCTATGCCATACTTGGCAAAGTATAACATAGATCCTGCAATGATTTTACCAACTGATTTACAGTCAGCTGGTGGAGGTCAGATGCCAATGGCTAGATATGGTGGAAGTATGTCTACATATCAGGTTGGTGGACAAGTAACTCCTGAACAAGAAGCAGAATTAAATTCTTTGCCGTCTAATAGACAAATTAGAAAAGCAGAAAGAAGAGCAAGAAGAGATGCAGAAAGAAATTACTTAGTTCAGCTTTATACAGATTTACTTACTCAAGTAGTATCTGAAAGCACAGTAACCAAAGAAGAAAAACCAGATCCATCTACGGGAATATTCTATAGACAAGATTCAAATGGTAATCCTTACTATGTAGATGGTAGAGGTATCCGTGTTAAGAGTTTTGATTCAGCATTCTACGGACAAAATAATCTTCCTACTACTAAAGAGGGAGAAAGAATAATTGAACGTGATGGTAAAAGATACCGGGTTACGACTAAGAAGACAACTAATATTGACCCCACTAAAGTAGTACCTAAAGATAAAGCAGTTAGTACTGGTGATATCTATTTAGAAACAGATGGTAAGTATTACCAAATAGGCGGATATGATATTAATAAACCTATTAGGGCGACTAAGTCAGGACAGCAAATTGATCCTGCACAGTTTGAACAAAATAAAGGCAAAGCATTAGAAATTCTTAATAAACTTGAGAATCAAAAAGCAGCTGTATATCATGATAAACCATTTAAAGTAGGGAATGAGACAAGAAATCCTGGATGGGAAATTAAGGATTCAGCAAAGAGTAAACTAAATACAGAGGAGAAAGAATTCTTAACTGACTTCTTTTCTGTAGGTAAGGCTAATGGACAAATTGGTGTAGGTACTCCTGAACTAAATGTCTCATTACAAGGCTCTGGTGACTCTGGATTCTACGGATATACTGACTCTGATTTTTATGAGTACCGTTTCTGGAAAGCTAAGAATCAAGATAAGACGGGAGCTGACTGGAATAATCCAAATGTTGTTACTAACGACGAGAAAAGAAAGAATAGAAAAGAAATGCTGTACAATCTAGGATTTGATATTTCAGATCCACATATTGCAGCTAACATAGAAAATCCAGAAAAGCTTTACAGTAAAGATTTTATCTCAGGTAGAAAAGTAGCAAAGCTTGACCCTAAAAGAGTAATAAAGGATCGTGATGGTAAGGAATACTCTAGTCTTGGTTTTGCAGATGCTGTAGAATCCTATTTTGCAGATGAGGACTTTAGACCAAGTCTTGGGTCAGATAAAAAACTAGGCCTTGAACATGCTGATGCCTTTACCTATGATAAACCAATTACCCAAATTTCTGATGAGGAAGTAACAACTGAAGAAGAAATTAAAGATGTTGTCCGTGGCGAATCTCCTAAATATACAAGATCAGGTAGTTATTCGCCTTGGTGGTTACAGGATATTATTAAAACATCTGGCGCACTTCAAGATCTGTATAGCATTAAGAGGTATAAGCCTTACAAACCTACATATACCCCGTACGTTCCACAGCCTACATTCTATGATCCATCAAGAGAGATTGCTGCTATTCAGGAAACGGCTGGAATGGCTGCTGATGTAGCTAGAGGTATGGGTACATCTGCACAGTCAATGGGAGCACGTTTGGCTGCCATACAAGGAACTGCTGCTGAAAGTATTGCCAACACAATGGGTAGATATAATAACTTAAATGTTGGTGTATCTAATGAGTTTGCTTATAAGAAGACTGATATTCTAAATGAGGCTACCATTAAGAATCAGCAGTTCACAAAACAGTATGTTGATGAGTTTAATACTCTTAATCAGAATTATGATAATGCCAAGCGCATGGCAAGAGGTAACCTACGTCAAGCATATATTGATGCAGTTACTAATCGTGCACAGGCACAGGTATTGAATCAACTCTATCCAAATTATATTGTTGACCCATCTACAGGCGGATTTATGAACTTCAGATCTGGTATGCCGATGATGGCAGACGAGAATGCTGGACAGGCATCTGCAATGACACAAAATGCTAATGCCTTTGTTCAATGGAAAAATCAGCATCCTGATATTTCTGAGGAATCTGCTGTAGCAATTTGGAACGCAAATTCTAGATTAAAGCCACAACAATATTCAGCGCAACAGAATTTCTATAATGCCTATTCTAATGCGATACCTAATGATATGTTTGTGCAAAATCCTGGACCTGGTAATTACTATACCGATGGACAGGGTTATAAAAAAGGAGGACTAGTTCCATTTGCATATACAGTAGGTTATACACGATAATTTAAACTTGAGAAGTTTATTAAACTTTATAAATTTCTTCGTATTTTAGTATAAGAAATGGCAACGTACATACCTGGTATACAAGATTACATTCCACAAATCCAGCCGTTTAAGCCGGATTTTAACTTTTTCCAATCTGCACTTGAACATAAGCAGCAGCAGTATCAAGCTGGCTATAATAGAATCAGTTCTATCTATGGCCAAATGCTTAATTCTGAACTACTTAGACAAGATAATAAAGATAGAAGGGATTCATTATTTACACAAATTGATGCTGATATAAAGCGACTTTCTGGTGTGGATTTATCTCTGCAGGAAAATGTTCTGGAAGCAAGTAAGTTATTCCAACCTCTGATTGATAATGACTATTTCAGAAAAGATATAGCATTTACAAAACAGTATTATGGTCAGCTGCAAAGAGCTGATGCACTTAAGAGGAATCCTAATCCTAAAAATGATGAAAGATACTGGAATGAAGGTGTAACAGCATTACATTATCAGGCCGAAGATTTTGCTAAATCAAGTGATGATGAGTCATTGAGATATAGAAATCCAGAGTATACACCGTATATTGATACCACAGAAAAACTATTTAAGTTTGCTAAAGATAACAACATTAATCCTGAGTACCTAGATTTCTCTAATGGATTTATTTTTAAGCATACCAATGGTCAACAGGCAATTCCTACTCTTCAAAATACATTTTCATCAGTATTGCTTTCCGACCCTAGAGTAAAGGCAATGACCGAAACTCAGGCATATCTTGAAAGAAAGAATTACTCTAAAGAGAATGCCATAAAGTTTAATGGTGATGAGTTTGCTGCTGAAACGGAATACTTGCAAAATAAAGTAACTGAAATTAATCGGTACTATGCGGAATTAAATAAGCAGACAACTGAAAAACTAGAAGCTGCTAATACAAATAAAAAAGTAATTGAAAATAGAGTTGCTACCTATGGTATTGATCCTGAGTTAGATAAAGATCTGGTTGCAATGTATCAAGGCACTCTTAGTGACCAATCTGTATTAGCTGCTGACTCTAATAAAAATAAAGAAGTATTATCACAAGTAGATGGTATTGATATTAACGGCTTGGACCGTGAGTCATTAAGATACCGAGTTGATAATGCACTATCTTATTTTAAGATAGATGATCTTGCTCTTACTACTGCATCACAATATGCTACTAGTAAAGCTAAGGTAGATTTTCAGGTTAATCCATATGATCTTGAAGCAGTTCAGTTTAGAAATAAATGGATGCTACAACAAGATGATTTTGAGAAAAAGAAGACTCTCAAAATTATGGATATCGCAACGGAGATACTTAAAGAAACAGGAAATGCAGTACCTGGTGGATCATTAAATCCATTACTTAATACAGGTGCAGATGTTGCTATTCCTGGACCTGGTGGAACAACGACTGAAAATGTTGCCATTCAAAGAGAAAATGAAGCTGCCCTGGATCAGACAACAACTACTAATACTTCTCTTGTAAAAGAAAATATTCAGTCATTTTTAGATTTTCAAAATACCATTCTTACTGATCCTAATACAACGCCTGAGCAGAAGCAGAAAGCTGAACAGGATATAAAAGAAGCAGTAGTAGAATACCAAATAATTGATAAGCAACAAGATTATACTAAAGATGGCGAAGATCTTCCGACTGACTGGAGTAAAGTTGGAAAAGGTTTCATGCAATCTGTACTTGGTGTAGGAGCATGGGCAGAGGCATTACTTGGTACTGTATTTACTGGCGGAGCGACATTGCCAGCACAAATAGCAATCGGTGCTGCTGGTACTGCTGCACTTGGTGCTGGTGCTGCAAATATTGTAGAAGGCTTTACTGGTAAAGAAACCATTACAGTTCCTGGAGCTGTAAAGAGTAGAGGATTAGTAGCAAAAGATCAAAATGGCATATACCAACTTGTAGGTGATCTTACAAATTTATCGGACCCAAGTTCTACTGATTACTATAATGAAGTAAACAAACGAGTTTTAAATGCCACCAATCAAGCCCATACTTTATATAAAGGTACATCATACGAAGATGGTATTTCTCAGGCAAAAATTGCAATGGAAGGAAGGCAAGTAAATATTGATAATGGTAATCGATTAATTGCCAGCCTTAAAAACACAATGACTCAAAACAATCAGCAGATAGGTGTAGCTATGGCAAATGAAGCTGGTACTACTGCAGAAACAAGTAAGTTATTCTGGAGACCTGACATGACTAGTGCTAGAACTGAAAATGAATTTGTTGCAGCATATATTGAGGCCAATAAAAATAATATGCAGGATTATCCTAAAACTGGAATTAGAAGTTTTATGGGTACTGACTTTAGTGGAGATACTGAATATGGCATTTCTGAGGAAGAAAGAATTGCAGATATGCGAGATGATGCAATTGATATTTATGAGAATCTTAAAGAAGCACATGAAACTCTATCTAAAAATCCTGATGGTAATTTAAAATTAAAATCAGTATTTGATGATAATCTTGTCAGTAAAGATGGATTAAATAGATTTTTTACAAACGCAAAAATCTATGGATTTGATGCAGCTACATATAATACATTAGGATATGCAATGGGAATGGATATTTTCCAAAAAGATTTCCTTCCAAAGATGGCATCTCCATCATTTAGAGATGAGAACGGTGCAAAGATTGTTTATGGTTCTGGATTTGATATTACAGCAGAAGAATATGCTTCTGAGGATTTTCAACATGATAATAGTGCTGAGCTTGCATTAAAAACATTTTTTGCTTCAGCTAGTATGAATTATGGTGGCAAGACTGGTGAAAATCAAAAGAGACCAACGGGAATATATTATTTAAATGCGGTTGCCGCTAATGATGCCAATAAAGTAGCTGTAACATTGGATCCTTCTCCTGACTGGATTATGGAACATGCAGGTAATGAAAAGGAACAAGGACCTACTTGGAAATTACAACAAAGACTATCAGAAGGTAAAGATACCAAGATTACTTTCTTTATGGATGCCAATAAAGCCGTATCGGCACCATTTCAAGCAATGAGAATGAGTAATGATGAAATGCTTATGAATCTAGATGGTAAAATTACCATAACTAGCTTTAAAGATGCTGGTGAACTTACTGTAACTAGAAATGCACTTGGCGGATATAGTTATAGTGGACATGCAAAAGCAGTTGATGAACTAGGAAAGTTTCTTAGCAATCCAATATTTGGATCTTCTGATAGCGATTTAAACAGCATTACAAGTTACTTCAAGGATTTCTTTGCGCAGGTAAGCCAGTCTAATATTAATCAGTTAAACTCCATAAGAAATAATTCTGTAAAAGATCCAGCTCAACTATCAGAAACTGAAGAATAATGGTAGATAACTTTCAAATACCTCCTGGCATACAGGGTGTCGATCCTATTGATCAATATTTAAATACTCTTGCTCAAACTAAACAGTATTTAGATCAAGCAGTACCTAGATTAGAACAGGGTATTGATCAGTTGTTATTACAAAAACCAGGTAATGGTGGTGTCTATACTGGTGGAAATATACAGAAAGCAAACGAACAATTAGGTACATACAACGGTATGGCTTCATTTAAGCCTAATGTTGTTAGACCAAAGCAAGGAGGTAATGTTGATTATGTAAAAGGACTAATTGGTGGTATATCTGCTCCGGGAGCAATCCCTGAAAATACAGCTGTTATAGGGCCAAGAAAGATTGGATTTACTGCTGGACCTAATAAATTAAATTTTGATAGATATTATGCACATCCCTCATTCAAACAATTGGGATGGAATCCATATGTAGATAATGAATCTATCTATAATGCTAATAGTTCTTGGACAGATGATTTTAGTAGGGCATGGAATCAGTGGGGTAAACTTGCCGGTTTAGGATTTAAACAAACTGCCCAAAACTGGGATGATTTGTTTACTCTAAATACAGCAGGAGATACCAAAAATGCTAGGGAGATGAATAGGCTTATGTCTATTGCATCAACATCAAGAGGTGGTATTGGTGGTTTTATGACTAACCAATTTGCAAATTCTGCATATACCTTCGGTGTAATGGGGGAAATGCTTGCCGAAGAAGTAGCATTATGGGGTGCAGCAGCATTAACTGAAGGTGCATTAGCAGCACCAGCTATAGCAAGAACTGGAGCTAATATAAAAAAATTATTCTCTATGGGGAGCGCTGCTGAGAATGCGGCCGACGCAGTTAAAGCAAGTAAGACAGTTGCAGAAGCTGCCTCAATGACAAGTGCTGTTAATTCAGTACAAGATGTTTCTCAGGCTAGAAAGTTTTGGAATGGGGTAGCTGGATTTATAAATCCTTTTTCAGATACTGCTGAAACTATTAAGAATGTACGCACTGGTGCAAACGGTTTTGATAAGCTAACTGATGTAGCTAAGGCAACTAAAACATTTGGTTCTTTCTTCAGAGATATGCGACTGATGAATACTGCACTAGCTGAATCAAGATTAGAAGGTGGTTTTGTACAGAATGAGGTCTTTAATAAACTTATTGAAGACTGGAATAAAAATAATGTAGTGCCTCCGGATGACATTGCTGCTAATAAGATGCTTAAAACAGCAAAAGATGCAGGTATTAGAACTACACTGATGAATATGCCGGCCATTGTATATTCTAACAAGATAGTTTTTGATAAAGCATTAAATGGGTTTAAACCATTTAGAGAAGTTGGAGAAGGTAGTCTTGGAACAATGGTAAAGAGATTAGGTGGTAAGGGTAAGAAATATGAAGGATTCATTGATCCAGCTGACCCTAAGACGTGGTTTACTACAAGAAATGCTAAAAGAATTGCTAACCAATTTAAGCCTAAAAACTTAGTTAAAGGTGGCATGCGCTATTTATCGGCCAACCTTACAGAAGGTTTACAAGAAGTATATCAAGAGGCTGTAAGTGAAGCAACAACAAATTACTTTACTCAAAAGTATCTTAATCCTGAAAGAGCAGGATATTTATCATATACTGCTGCATTAGGTGAGGGATTTGGAAATCAAATATCAGGTAGGGGTGCTGAGACATTCTTATCTGGTTTCTTGATGGGAGGTCTTGTTCAAGGGCCACAAGCATTGGCATTTCAGTATGCTCCGCAAGTAGTTAAAGATTTTCAGGAAAGAAGAAAGGATCCTACAAAATATGCTGAAAGACAAAAAACAAGAAAAGAACAGCAAGAAAAGATAACTAACTTCTTAAATGATGTTGCTGCAGACCCTAAGACTTTATTTGATTCTGTATATGCTAATCTACAAGCACAGAAGGACTTTGCAACAACAATGGATCGTGCTGAATCTGATGGCAATAAAAAAGAACATAAGGATGCGTCACAAGATTCAATCTTTGAACATGTTGAACTCCTTTTGAATAAAGGTTATATAGACTTATTAAAAGATCAGATTAGAAGTTTCAAGCAATTAACTGATGATGAATTACTCCAGGCATTTGGCTATAGCCAAGAAAATGGAAATGCTGATGAATATAATAAATCAATTAGAGAAAAGCTTACTGGTGTTGAAAATAAGATTGAAGAAATCTCTAAGCGTCATCAAAAATACAGCACTATAAAGAATCCGTTTGATCCAGACTCAGATGAGATTGTTGATTATATGGGATTTGAGCTTGCAAGAAAAGCTGCCATCTATAATGAATATACTTTTGACCAAGCTGAAAAAAGAATGGGTAGCATTCTTCAGGAAGCTAGGGGATTTGCAGGTGGAGCAATTGCAGGAAAGCTTACTAATATCTTTAATACTACTCAGCTAAAAGAAGAATTAGATCTTTTAAAAAGTGAAGCAGTAGTGTTATCACAAGGAGATAGTGAACAAAAGAAACTAGCAAAACAAAAGCAGAAAAGCTATGAGGCATTGGCTGCATTAGGTGCTAGTATTGATTTGTACAGTATGGACCTTGAAAAATACAGAAAAAGTTTAGTAGATAAAGAGGCTCCAGTTGATGAGGATGCTGTTCCAGATTATTTGGAATATTCTAGAAATGAACTTGAAAAAGATTTAAGAGCATATATATCTATTGTGACTGACCTACCTAAGAACGATGCTTCTATGAACAAGTTAGTTATCGATCTTCAGGACTACTATGAATTAGATCATGATAAACGAGTAGCAGCAGCTAACGTAAATAAATTAAATGACCCAAACTTTTTCTTTAAAACAGCCAGAAGATTTAGTGATTCGCAAAGACAGGTTGTAGAGGTAAGTAAAAAGTATTTAGAGGATGCCTATTCTGAGTTTATTCGTAGGAAGGATTCTAATGAAGTAATTGCAGAACTATACGATAAGTTTCAAGTATTCATCTTACCTGATGAAATTGAGAATCTTGTAAAAGGTAAAGCATTGCCTTCTGTCTTTATTGATGTTGCAACTAAGACCGCTGTTGAAAAAGATAGTCCTAAGTATGCCGACATAATAAAATATCTCAAAGACTTTGAAGAGGCTATGGGGTATAAGTTTGAAGGTATGCCAGAGACTGTAGAAGTAGTAGAAGAACAGCCTGCTGAGGTTGAAGAAGAGGTAAGTCTTAAACCAGAAGTTCCTACTGTAACTAAACCAGTTACTACAGATATGGCCGTAGGAGATATTCCTAAAGATCTAATTGCTCAGTTACGTGCACAATTTAGAATTGATAATAACAATCTGATCAATGCTGGTCAGAAAGCCATGATGGATTCTGAGTTTGCAAAATGGGTTCAAACAACTGCTAATGCGGCTAACATTATCTATAATTGGAATGTTGCGAATAATCTTATAGATAAGAGTACACCTAGACCAGAAGTATCAGAAAAAGCAACTGCGGTTCCTACAGAATTAGTTAAATTTGAAGAGTTAACAGAAAACACTGTACTTGTAATGAAAGATTCTGGCAAGTTCCCATTAAAACGCGCAAGAGTTATTGAGACTGATGCAGCTAATAGAACCATTACGGTTCAACCTGTCGGTACTGAAGATAGAGTAACTTTTATAGAAAGTGAAATACCTAACGAAATTGCTAGTATATATAAGACGGGGATTCCCTCTATAGAGGTTACTCCTGAGGTTACTACTGAAGAACAACAGTTGTCAAATGAGAATTTGAATACTGTTACTACGGAGGAAGACCTTATAAATACTATTAATGAGGACGTGGAGAAAGCCAAGTCCATGACAAAAGAACAAAGAGATAACGACCTTTTAAACTCATTAGGCTGTAAATAAAATGATAAATTGTAGTCTCACGCCTGATCAAATCAGAACCCTTAGAGTAAAGATTTCAGGTGACTTGTTAGATATACTTACAAGTTCAGAATCACAGTTTGACGTTAAGTCATACTTGAAAGATCTTTATAATCTTATTGAAGCCGGATCAAACGGTAATAAGAATCTTGCATTAGACTATGCAAGGATGGGATCTGTGATTATATCACAATTGACTACAAATAGACCGAATGATATTGCCAAGCTTCTGTTTAAAGGTTTGGATCTCAATGAGTTAATGAAGAAAAACATTGAGTTTGCAGATCCAGTCAATGGATTAAATCTTGTAAGTGAATATGTTGCACCTATTGTTTCTAAAGATGTAGTAGAAGATATTCTTAAGGAAGAAGAAAAAGAAATACAACAAAAAAAAGTTGAGCAAAAAATATCAGAAAATACATTTCAGTTAGCAAGATTACGTCCACAAACAGCAATATCTACTACTATAAATGAATTAGTAGATCCAGATGATCCAAGTCTTGGGGCTGACCCAGGAATGCAGTACTACACAAAATTTGTTCATGAGATCCTTAGAAATCATATTGGTAAGCGTGTAGGGGCCACAGAATTGTCTGGTATCTATTATCCAGGAGTATACGGTGGCCTATTTGTTACAATGATGCGGTATAATCAAATACCTGCAGCACAGCTACACTCTAAGATGGATCTTAATAGACCTGAAGATAAAGAGTTGTATGATAACGGTTTTGTTTATACGATAACTGATAGTGAAGGTAATCCGGTAATTTTTGATCAGGACTACAATGTTTCGTTATCTGGTAAAATGATTTATTATAATACCAGATTCCTACCTGCAAAAAGAGACGGAAAATTTATTTTAACAAATGTTAAGAACGTTCAGAATCCTACTGAACTATCTAAAAATCTTAACATAACTGAATTAGAAGCTGAGAAGCTTTTGAATGCGCAGTTTACAGCATTAGAGCAATCATACTCCTATCTTAAATCTAATCCTGAAGAGAAGATTTTATTTTCAATTTCAGGTGGAAGCTATGGGGCAATAGTAAACGAAAAGGCCGCTTTTGTAGATCCTAAAACTATTGACTTTGAGGGTGCTGCTAAGAAGGTAATGCTGCTTAATAAGAATCAGATTGTTGAGGCAACCGGTTCTTCAAATTCTAAGGGCGGATTCTATCTTTCTGTTTCTGGAAAAGGATTAATGTATATGAAGAATAAGAAGCTATCTGATTCAGATACTAATCTTATTTATAATGTACTTACTAAAAGTATTACTAATCAGGCAGGTCAACCTGTATCTCTTGAGACTAGAAAGAATATCATTCAGACATATATTAAGATGTCTGCTAATGATATAAGCATATCTACTGACTCAGAAAAGAATAGATTAGTACTTAAGTATAAAAATGAAATTATTGATTTGGATAATGAGCAGGCCGTAAGGAATGCTATTACAAAAGATAAGACCGGCAATCTTCGTGAATATACTTTCCTGACAAACAAGTTTAATAGCGAAGAAGCAGTTCCTTTTTATACCGTAGAAATCGATGAAAGAACTGGTGGCGCATATATTTCTGGAGTAAAGGCCATGTCTCCTATTGAATACATGAGCCATGTCACAGAAGTAAAAACAGAACTTGCTCCTGATGGAACTATAAAGCAGTACAATCCATACTTTAGTTTGGTTTCTACACCGGAGAGTATTGGAAAAACTATACTTAAAGCAGAAGAACCTACAACTTATTCTACAGTTAGAGAAAAGAAAGATACAATAGTTGATCAGTTACTTAGAGGTGAGGAAGTAATAGGAGATATCCAGAGACCACAGAACAGTGTTACTCGTTTTGAATTTATAAAGGCTGATGGTACTGTAGTTAATTTCTATAATAGAAATGCAGAGCCTATAAATGAATCAGACCTTAGTAAGAAAGCTACATTAAAGCTTGTAGATAGAGTTGTTACTGAGGATGGGAGAGAATTCTTTGATGTTGTAGAAGTATACATCGGAGATAAGTATGTAGGAAATATTCAGGAGACAGACTTTAAACAACCTAAAAAAACTGAAGAGGTTATTGCAAAGGCTGAACCAATTGTAAAAGAACAAGAAGGTAAATCATCAAGTGATGCAGATACTATAAGTAAGATCCTTAAGAATAATGATTTGCTTAAGAGATTGCGTAACAAACTTGATGACCAAACCAATGTCAAGGCTACTGCAGAGCAGATAAAACTGGCCAAAGAATGGTATGAAAACAGTCCTCTTGCTAAGTTTATCCCATTTACTGTAGCATTTAATGTAGTCAATACTAAGACTAGAGGATCTATTGCTACCTGGGATGTGCACGGCATTACCCTATACAAAGGGTCTAACTACTCAGATCTATACCATGAAGCATGGCACGGCTTTACTCAGACATTCTTGACTAAAGAACAAAGAGATTCATTATATGCTGAGGCTAGAAAGAATAAAGGAACCTTTAAGAGTTTCAGAGGAAGAGAAGTATCATATGCTAATGCTACCAGAGAAGAACTAGAAGAGAAACTGGCCGAAGACTTTAGAGAATTTATGCTATCTAAAGGTAAGAAGGTAAATCAAAAGACTCCGGTAAGAAACAAGATATTCCAACTCTTATTAGATATACTAAACTATCTGTTTGGTAAGACTAGTGTACAGGATGTACAGGATAATAGCATGGGTAACCCTGTTATTAGTGAGATGTTTGAGAAATTAAGAGTAGGAGATATAAATCAGTACACCTTTAATCAGGCTAATGCTGAATTCTCTTTACTTAATAGTACTATACAACCATTAGATCCTTTGATGGATGGTCCTGGAACTATCTCTAGGCAGGATGCAAAACTATTAGTAGATAGCACAGATGCATTAATCGGGGAACTGATTGATAAACTAAACCAGGCAGAGAATACTAAGACATTTACTAGAGCACTGCTACTAGATAAGGAAGGAAGAACCCTTGCATATAAGTATGTAGAGGAACAGCTTACTAATAAGCTAGAAGAACTCCTACTAGAGCATAATGCTATGGATGCTAATGCTGATAGACAGGAGATTGACTATAAGATTAGTTTGCTTGCATATGCATTACGCAACTTTGGTGATAGTAACAACCCCTTCAACACATTCGGTCTTGTAAAATACCACGGTCAGACTTCAGAATTCTTGGAATTTGAGGATAGACTTGGTGATATGCCTGAGGATGTCAATGTATACGAACGTAATGAATTTGACCGTAAGGCTGGTAACGAAACTGCTATGAAGGCATTAGCAGGTACTTCTCTACTCTATACTATAAAGACACTGCATTCACATGACTCTAATGGTAATGTAGAAAAGAACATGCTTGGTTTCCCGAAACTTGCTGACTTTAATAGAAGCTGGAATAGGATTACTAATATTACTGAAGGGTCTAACAACGTAGATGATATCTATAAGAAGCTTCAAGATGCATCTGCTGATTACCCTATTATAAAACAGTTTATTGATAAGGTAGGTAGTCCTGCTAATCTGGAGAACTCCTCTGTTAGACTTTGGTCAGACATAGAAAAGATTATGACCATGCCTCGCATTGGTCTTGTAAGCCTTAGAGTAAAGGTAGAAAATAGTAAACCCGAAGGTTCTGATAAGATTAAAAAGACGGTTATCCTAACGGCTACTCAGGCTACTGGAGAATATACTAAGGTTGGTAAAAAATGGGATAGCCAATTTGCTATTGCAACAGGTCCATATATTACCGTAGATGAGAATAACGTCAACACTCTTAATATAGATAAGGTACTAGCAGATTTTCCAGTTGTTACATTTGATAATGCTGACAGGTTTATGGAGGCCGTAGGTATGCCGTTAGAATCAACTAAGGTTGCCGAGAAAGCATTTAGAGAATCTAACATGCTTGTTGATGTTCGTAATATTCATACAACGCTAAAGGGAATTCAGGAATATCATAATCAATATTCCCCCACTAAACGTTTGGTAATTACTAAACCATCTGAAATTCTAAAAGACTTTAAAGTAAAAATAAGTCTGGATCCAGGTGCTTCTGATTCTGAAAAAAGAAGAGCAATAAGTACGCAGATAAAACTTGGAGGAAGTACAGCTACTTTTAATAATCTTCAGAAGTTTCAATTGAAATGGTCTGACGACTTTTCTGACACTACTGTATCTAATGCGGAGAACCAGAACCAGTACGAAAGATCATTAAGAAGTTCAGCTTCTCAGACAATCTCTAAGTTAAATGCTGCTAATACTGAAACTGAACTTACTCAGGATGGTGTGACCAATGCAGATGATTTAAGTATGAATCATTTGTCCCGCAGACGTAATCCGTTTGTAAAGACATCAGCTTTCTTCAGAAGACTGTTTGATAAGAACGGGAAAAAGAAAACTGGTATTGTAAACAATAAGATGACTACGGCTAGAATAGAACTGATGAATATGTCAGGAGTAAGCCGGGAGTTAGTAAACGTAAAAAGTATTGTTGAGAATTCTGGAGTAGCATCATCTAGTGCAGATGCTGTTACTAAGAGGCTAGAAGACATGCTTATGATGATGCTATATGGCGTCAATGAAGCAACACGTCACGCAGATAAGTCTACTACATACTTATATAAAGTTGTAGATGAAGAAGGTAATGTTCATTTAATTGATATTGCTTCTTTTTCTGATGCGGTTGGAGAAAATATGTCTACAGGTGTACAGAAATACGTAAACCAACTTGTACAATATTTGGCAAGTGAATATGAACGTATTCAAAAACTAGAAGATGGAGATTCTGCAGGAACAGTTACCGTAGGTAAATCTAATTATTACAAGACAGGTACTCAGTTTGCAATCTTTGATAAAATTTTATCTGATACTACTAAGAATAAATTAAAAGCATTTAGAGGTGCTAAAGAAAATAGTATTAGAACTGCCGAAAATTTTTACAGATACCTGAATGACCCAATTAACCGAGACCTTAAAAATACAGTTGAAAAAGAAATTACGGAGTATATATTTAGCAGAAGCAATATAATTACTGAAAAATTAAATGAAGTAAACTTCTTTCAGAATGATCAGCTTGTAGATGAGCTTGTTAAGAGAATGCTTCGTACTAAGAAAAAGGGATATGAGAAATCAGAAACCCTTACAACCCTATCTAGAGACAGAAAGAAGGAGATTGTAGATTCAATAGCTATTGCTTATACAGCAAATGACTGGCTACATAAATATGAGTCTACTCTTTTGTTCTATGGTGACCCTGCATTATATGATCATAGTAAAGACGAATTCTTTAAAAGAAATGCTGGTTTCTCTGCTACAGGAGACATTCCTCGTACAGATAAATATATGATTGAGTACATCAATCAAAAACTTAGGGAGGATTCTTTAGCCGGTAAATTAGGTATTACACCTAAGTCATTTGGCAAAATTATGTCTGCTGCAGTAATGCAGGATACAGCAACCAGATCATTATATCTAGATGATTATCTTAAGTATGCCAAAGAAAAAGAAGAGGCAAGACTAAGAGACCTGAACTTATCTGAGGATACAATAAATCAGGCATTAAAAAAGACTGAGGATATTTTTAATGATGCCTATGCTTCTATGAAAGAAGGTGATGGCCAAGGATGGATCAACTTCGATGCATATAGATCTTTACTGTTATCACTTAATAAATGGTCACATTATCAGGAACAGCTTTATTCTAAGGTGATAAATAATGAACAGGTAGATGTAAGAGAATTACTTCAGTTTTTCCCTGTTAAAAAGATGCAATACTGGGGACCACTTGCAACAGATGGTCTTCCTGTTTATGGATTCCATAAGTATTCTTTGATGCCTTTGATTCCTAACATTACTGTAGATACTCATATGGAGATACTACAGCAAAGAATGTTGGAACAAGGTGTAGACTACGCAATGTTCCAATCCGGGTCTAAGATCAATACAATTACTGATAATGGTGCTGTAGATAAGTTCTATAATGATAATACTAATGAGAAAGATCAGTCTGTAGCATTTGCTAATCCTGCCTACACCTTTACTAAAAACAATATATTCCTTGATTACTTTAAAGATCAACTTGAAGTAAATGATGCATACAAAGGATATGTAACATTCCCAACTCAGCTGAGAACATTGATTGAGGAAGGTCTTATGGAGAATGGTGTTCCAACTGACTGGAAACCAGAACTTAAGGATAAGTTTGAAAGAATTAAGCAGTGGAAAGAAGAGACTAATAAGCGAGGTTCAAATAACTACAGATTACTTGACTTATATGAGTCTAGACTAAAAAAGTTAGTAGAACTTAAAAAACAAAAGCTACAAAAAGAAATTGGAACCAATCCAATAGATCTAGTTAAGTTCATTAGAAGGGAACTTACTAGAAGAGAAATGGCCGAACATAGTATTGAATTTGTAGATTTTGATGAGCAAAAGAATAAATTCAAGAATAGCTTAGATCTTTCTCTAATGGCAGATAGCATTGAGAGAGGTCTTGTTGCTGTTGTACAAAAGAACTTAATAAACCAAAAAGTAAATGGTGAAAGTCTTGTACAAGTTGCAGGTACTGGATTTGAAAAAGCTAATTTCCGTAAGCCGTCTAAAGAAGAAGCAAAAAAATATGGCCAAAGAGGATTGAGATTCTATGACCTAAAGGATGGAAAAACACAGGCAATGCAAATAAAAATTGCAATGCAGGGTAAGTTTAAAGAACTCCTTAGACTAGAGGATGTAAGAACCTTGGCTAGAGAACAAGATATATCCCCATTAGATGCATTAAATATGCGCCTTAAGGATGAGGAATGGGTAAATAATAATAGAAACCTTATTACATCTGTTGCAGTAAGGATTCCGACTCAGGGATTAAACTCAATGGAGTTTATGGAGATTGCCGAATTCTTACCCGAATCATCTGGTAATATCATTATACTCCCCGCAGAAATTGTAGGTAAGACTGGTGGTGACTTTGACATTGATAAGATGTTTACGCTATTCCCAAATATTAAAGTTGACGAGGATGGTGTAGCACAGATTGAAACAGGAGATACAATCAATGGGGTTGAAAATGATATCTTATTTATTACAAAAGAAATTTTGGAGAAAGAAGATAACTTCCTTTCTCTTGTAACTCCTAATACAACAATCACTCTAAAGGATATTGCAGAACAGATTGCTGAAAAACTAAAAGGTAAAAAACAAAAGAGATCTGCAACAGATATTTTTGAATCAGAGGTTAACCTGGAGAAGCATCAATCCAACAATATTGGTAAGATGATTCTAGGAATTATTGCAGTTAATAATACCTTCAGTACAATATTTAATAGAACAGGTCTTGTCTTACTTCCTGAAAGAGTTGTAACAAGTACTGAATCAGGAAATGTATATGGTAGACAAACCCTAGAATTACCACACAATACTATAGATGGTAATATCTCATTGTCTAGTTTATACTCTGCTGATGGTATTGATAAAATTTCAGACTTAATTAGTCAAATGATTAATGGTTCTGTAGACGTTGCTAAGGATGATTGGATCTTTGATTTGCAGGCTGATAAAGAGGCTATTTCTAAAATTGTATTTATGATTCAGGCTGGTGTACCTGCTAAACAGGTTGCACTGTTTATGTCACAGCCCATAATTAGAGAATACATTAGAAAACAGAAAATGCTTCGTAGTAAATTCAATGAACCGCTTGGTATCAAAGATCCAGGCACATACTATAGAATTACGGCAAGAGATCAGATTTTATTTGATGAGGAGTTTGGGTTTGGTCTAGTTAAAAAAGATTACGAAAAAGATGGTACGGTAAAGAAATGGATGCTATGGCCAACAATTGAAGGAATTGCTAAAAGTGCGGACAAAAATCTTTTCTCAGAAAAAGCACTTGAGGATAATATTAAAAGTAAAGAGTATACAGATGTAGATAGAGCAGTGTTTGCACATTATCTAGAAATAGAAGAGATGGCAAATGGGGTTACTAATCTTACACAGAAGTTAAACTTTGATACTAGTAAAACCTCTACACTGTTTGAAGCAAGAACAAAACTCAGTGAATTAAATGACCTGGCAAATGGCATATCACAGGAGTCTATTGACATGATAATCAATAACTCTCCTAAGGGTGCGTTTAAAATTCAAGATTTTATTGTTGATGTTTTCAAAGATATATTCCCGCTAAGAGATGGTGACAAATTAAATAATCATATATCTTCTGCTTTATTGGCACGGGATAAGAATTTTAGACAAAAGCTGTCAACACTCAAGAAAAGAATAGGTATGGCAGATGATGAGGATGTAATCAATAAATATAGATCAGATCTTATTTCGTTTATCTTTCAGCAGAACTACTATAAGTTTGACCCAAATGCAAAAACATATAATGGCGTAGATCTTACTTATGATATTCAAGAAGTAAAATCACTTAATAATGGTGCTTTTGTAAAGGACGGTGTACTTTATGTAGATAGGGCAAAAATTAAAGAGATATTTAATTCTGAAAAATATAAATCAGGACAAGCCTGGGGATATGCAATTGCACCTATAGATCCAACAGTTTTATCTCTATACGATAAAGATGTTGCAGAGGGATTATATTATAAGTACACATACCAAAGAGAGATCAATAGATCAATAGCTACTAATAGTTTTGAAAACATATCTAAGACCAAAGAATTCTTTGAGTATAAAAAAGAATTTACTGGGGATGCAAATGCAGATTTCAAAGCATATGAGATGGTTCTTAGAGATAGAACATTAGATGGTTTGAATTACCATGGGCATATGTTCTTTGGCAAGAGAGCATATGCTAAGCAAATCATGGCTCTGAAAGATACTAATCCAGAACTGTTTGAAAAGTACCAGTTCCTTAGTGACTTGGAGATTGTTAATACTAGATACGGAAATACAGAAATATCTAACCTTAGAATTGGGGGAAGACCAAAAGGAAAAGATATAGAAAGACTGTATGACAATCTACAAGAGCTTTCAGATGCTACAGTAAGAAAGGTAAAAGATTCTTTTGAAAATGCCCTACTAAGCAATTTGTTTCAGAAAATGACACACTTTGCATTACTTCAGTCCGGTATTGATACTGCAAGCACATTTAGTCTGATTCCATTTGTATCAAACGAAAGTTATCTTAATCTAGTTAAGGAACCATATGAGCAGTTCTTAGCTAATCCTGATGCTAGCCCATTAGATTTATACGATAGTTTATTTGAAGCACAGTATTCTGAAGAAGGTAATAAGGCTCTGAAGGTAAAAGTAAAAGCCTTTGCTAAATCTATTGATGAAATAACCACATATCGACGATACACAAAAGAGTATATTGATCTTGATGCTCCTAGTGGAAAGATGAGTATTGAATTAGATAAATTTACACTAGTAAAAGATAACTTAACTAATAGTACACAGTTTTCAACTGGAGATAAAAATCTCACGGAAGCTATAATGAAGGAGTTTGCTAGTGTTCTTGCACAAAGCACTGATAAACAACTTGTTGTATTTAATGAGATAGACGGAAGAACTAAAAATGCACAGGGCAACAACTCAGCTTATAGAGCAATGGGAGAATATGCCTACGGTATTATAACTAAAAAAGGTTCAATGCCTACTACTCGTGCTGGTAAACAAGACAAAAAACTAATGTTTACTGACGATACCCTAGAGCAAAACAAGGAAATGATTGATGCAATGATCAATGAGTTAAAAAGCAAGCAAGCTGAGGGTTATGAATTATTATTTGATGCTAACGGTTATGGTCAATATATGGCTGGATATAATGAGTACTTACCGCTTAAAGAAAAACCAGATTTTGAACCATCAGCTCCAGAAACTTTTAACTATCTTTCGCAGCAGTTATTTGAGAAATTCGGATACCTAAATCCTAATTACTTAAAGACACTTCAGGGTAGAAGAATTGTACAGTCTAGGCAGCCTGTAACAGATGAAGAAATATTTGACCTTAAAAAATCTTGTAAATTAGCGTAATGAACTCTTGTCCGATACCATCAGAATTTGAACCATTAGTAGAACATGCTATATCCGTAGGTATACCTGAAAGATCTGCTGTAAGTCAGGCATTGAGAGCATATATGATTCATAACTCTAGCCTTAAGCCAGGGGAAGAACCTACTATGCCGACTAGTGATGAGTTCAATAAAATAATGGATGATTATAATATCTTCATTAACTCTCCTGATAGGCAAACCGTGACAGAAGCTCCGGTAGGTTCTAAGGATTATTTTGTTGATATAGAGAATGCATTCCCTTGGTATAAGGTTATAAGAGAAGGTCTGCAGATTGACACTGAATCTCAGTCAAATCTTAAAGGTCGTGCCATTATAAATGCTATTGCAGAAAAACTAAGTAGTAATTTAGGCGTACCCTATCAGTTTGTTACTGCTGCTGAAGCACAAGAGATTACTAAAGATGTGAATGTTTGGTCTGGACAACCTGCATTTTATTTCGGAGATACCATTTATATCTTACCAGAACTAGCAACAGAGAAGTCTGTCTTCCATGAATTTGCTCATCCTTTAGTAAGAGCAATTGCAACAGCCAATCCTGAACTATTTAATAGCCTCTATAAACAGGTAATGGCTACATCGAAGGGTCAAGAATTACTTGACCGTTCAAAGAAAGCTTATCCTTCTGCTGCACCAAATGATCCAATCATAATGGAGGAAGTATTGGTTATGGCTTTAACTCAGGCAGCAACAGATACATCTGATTCTGCATTTAACAAGTTCATTTCCAATCTGTTGTATGCAATCAAGCAACTTCTACGTAGAGTATTCGGAAAAGTAAAAGTTGAAAAACTTAATCCTAATACTACTATTGGGGAGCTTGCAGATATGCTGATGATGGAAGAGTTTGATATAGATACAAAATCTATTACTCGTGAAGACATAGCTGCTTACATGACCGAGTATGATAACTTGATTGAGTCAATGGAAAAAGTATCACAGAATACTTTGCAAAACTCAACTGATGAGTTATTTAGTATGATCTCTGGTCATATCCAGCTTATAAAAAATAATAAGGATTATAAGGCAATGGAACAAATCCTTAAAGATTTGTACCAGAGGTCTGACCTTAGGGAGATTTACGAAAGCTTAGCACCTTACCAAAGTAAGAATGTATACTTGGTAAATGAAATGACAAGACTTCAACAGGATGCTGAATTTGCTAAGCAACACACTAAAGCATTTCTTGATAGTTTATTGCGTCTGAATGTAATGACTGATAGAGTGCATACTGAACTCATCAATCTTGTGAAGGATATGAATTCCCAAGATAATGTAGCTAAGGTATTTTACTTTAACAACATTATGAATTCATGGGATGAGTTCTTAAATGGTATGGAGACTACCATTAACAATGAACTACAGGCAGGAGCAATTAAACCTGATAATCCTATTATATCCTTAGTCGGAGGTATCAGAAGAAAGATATCCAACGCACAGAAGACAGCAAACAAAGTATATACTGAAGGTGTATCTCAGGTTCTCAAGTCTCAGATAGCACCGATGAAAACTGCTATTGATGATAAGTATGACCAGATTATGGAGGATCTCCGTAGAAGAAATGCTCCTGCAAGTATTATAGCCCAGAAACAAAAAGACTATTGGGGTCTTGAAGGACCAGAACTTTCTGAATTCCTTGATCTTAAAAATAAGAAAGATAAAGGACTACCAATGTCTTCTATTGAATCTCACAACTATGAGATTCTAAAAATGAAAAGCTATAGAGACGGTGCATATCTTACCGATGAGAAGATTGATTACTTAATGACCGGTAGACTTGGTGATGGTCATGCCCTTAATTCCTTTATGGAAGCTTTTGTATATAACCAAGATCCAATTGTATTTGGATTTGCTGGATGGGTAAAGAATAATCTTACTGAAGTATTTACCTCATCCCAAAGAAAAGGTAATACATTCCTTAATGAGGTTAAACCTATACTTGAGGCTGCTGGTTATAACCAATCTAATCCTGCTGCATTTGGAAGAAGAGCAACCTTTAGAGATAAGAAAGGTGGCATAGATAAGGATGGTAAATACGTTACTAAAGATGTAAATACTATTATTAATCCTTGGAAAGACTATAGATCTGACATTGCTAGACTGGAATCTGAAATTAGAGCAGCAACTGAGGTGGCATATGCATCAGGAAACAATGATGAGGTTCTAAGACTTAAGAAAGAAAAAAGAGACTACGAACAAAAGTATTTTCATACGCCATATACGGAGGAGTACTATAAGAGATTTAATATCTTTAATCAAGGTCCTGGGGATATTATCGGTGCAAAAGCAGAAGCTGCTAGAAACGAGTTATTGTCAAGAATTCAAAATCTTACCACATCAATTGGTATCTCGACAACAAATGAGAACTTTGATACTAGGGATGAATTAGCAAATCTTTGGAGAGAATACAGACAGCTGCATTCTAACTATACTTCTTCAGGTCAATTAAAAGATGAGGAAGGAGTTAAAATTGCAGAAAGATTACGAGAGTTTAGAAATAGTTCTAAGGACTTGTATGATAATACTCTAATTCCAGAACTATTTACTAATTCTCTTGCTCTATATGAGCAGTCACTTATTGACCAAGGCTACGAGAAATGGGGTGTACCATTTATGAAACTTAGAAATAAGTGGATTGAAAAGAATACTAGAACTGTAATTAAGGATAGCTTTTATGCTGAACAAAAAAGAATTACAGATGAAATTAAAAAGATAACTAGTAAACTTCCCAAAAACTTACAGGCTGATTATGATATAAGCAAGCATTATGAAAAGCTTTTGCAGCTGATGAATCCCTATAGAGATGAGGATAACCAGCCTGAAGCTACAGCCATGGACCTACGTAACATCGAGGCCATAAAGGAAACACAGGAGTTAATTAATCTTGCAAAAGAAAATTTACCCAAGCTTACTGGTCTAACAGAATTGGAACATGTTACCCTTAGTAATTACTATGAAAAATTATCTGAGGGGGAGCCAGTTACTCAAGAAGAAAGAGATGAGGTAAAAGTATTACTAGATAAGAAATCACAGTTTGGTTTGTCTAAAGAAGATAAAACTAAACTGTACCAGCTATACTCAGAGCTAGGAGAATTACAGCAATCATATCCAACAGATTATTACATGGATATGTTCAATAACTATCTGAGCCTTGTTGATATGAATCTTTTAGAGTCAAACTTTGACATGAAAGATCTTACAATGGATACTGCAGATAGAGTGTTGAACATGGACTTCTATAATACTATAGTTAGTACTAATCCTGAATTTAAAGAATGGTTTGATAAAAATCATATTATCAAAACAGTTACCGATAAATTTGGGGTAAAGACTAGAAAGATAGAACGTGTAAAAGCTTGGAGTGTAGTAAGACCCAAGAACATACAGTACTATGAAATATTTAGCTTTACTAACTCATTAGGTCAGGACGAGGCAATTGTAGGTATGCCTAATCACCTTTACTATGAGAGAACTGTAAGGCAGAAGTTTGTTACGAAGCCTGTATCTGTACTTGAGGCAATTGAACAGGGAGATATCACCAAGGCCAACATAGATAATAAAGGTAACTGGTTACCTAGATTAGACATTGACGATAAGAAATATGTAAATGAAAAGTTCTTTAATATCCGCAACACGGATAAGAACTTGTATAATGCTATTATTGCCTTAACTAAATGGCATTTTACCTTCCAGGAAAACAGTCCCAATAATTCTAAATTAGGTTTTGATATACCTAGATATAGAAAGGAAGGTTATGAGTCTAGAATGGAATACTTTACTGCTGAAGGTAAATTAGAAAATCCAATATCTAGGTGGTGGAGAAGAATTAGATCACTGTGGAAACCTGCAGCTGATGATGCTGACGAAGGATACAACTTCAAAGATCAGATGATGATGATGGATGGCGAAGTATACAATGATGAGAATGCCGGAATTCCAATCACTGGACTATCTGCTCTAGAAGCTGATGATGTGTCATTAGATTTAACTTATGGTATGTTAAAATTTATGATTGCATCTGAAAAGCAGAGAAAGCTTGTTGAGATGAATCCAATGGCTAGGGCACTACAGATGGTAATGAGAGGTTCCGAAGATGCTATTAATGAATTTAAAAACATTAATAAAAGAACACAGAAAAACAATAGTCCCTGGAGTCTTGTTGGAGAAAAAACAACACTAGGTAAGAGTAAAGGGAAATCAATAAGAGAAACAGCAATAGATAACTTTATAGAAAGAGAATTTGAAGGAGTAGTACGTAAAGGTGTTCTAGGTAAGGATAAGGACAATCACTGGATTAACAAAGCCGTAGATAACATTATGAAGTTATCCGCTTTTGGATACTTTGCTATGGACGTACCTAGTGCACTTAAGAACTCTTTTTCTGCTAGAATCCAGAGTATTCAAGAAGCAGCTGGAGGTCAATACTACAACATGACCAACTATGCTAAAGGAGTAGCATGGTCAAATAAAACAATGTGGGAGATAAGTCTTAACGTAAATAAGTTTGGACCTAAGTCACATGACGAACAGCTTGTTGAAATATTTGATGCATATCAGGGTAGATTTGAGGAAAAGTTTGCAGACCATGGTTCAAGATCGTTAACTAAAGATGCACTTGGTGGACTAACTTGGATGACTAGCTTCCGTAAATGGACAGAATTAAATTCATCATTGTCTATATTCGGTGCAATGATGCATCACGAGAAAAATGTAACCCAAACAATTAATGGAGTTACTAAAAGAATTGCATATATCGATGCATGGGAAACAGTAGACAATCAAATAAGATTAAAAGAAGGTGTAGACCCTGAATGGGGGATTAATGGAGTTAAGTTTAAAGCATTTAAGAATAAGGTACAGGGTGTAAACAATAACCTGAACGGTTCTTTTGCTAAGTTTGATTATGCTGAGGCCGATAAGTTTATGGCCTTCAGATTTATAATAGCCTTTAAGCGCTGGTTTATTAGAATGTTCTTGAACAGATATCAGTTTAGAGGTAGTATACGTAATCCTAAATACAGATATGATGCTGCTGTTGGAGATACTGTAATGGGATTCCATGTTGAAGCAATGAGAGCACTCTTCAGAGGAATACAAAGCAGAGGAGAATACTTTAGTTTCTTATCACCATCAGAGAAGGCTGCATTATACAAGACAACTGCCGATGTAGCATATCTTATTCTATTTAGCATGGCTATCTCAATGATCTTCGGATTTGATGAAGATGATGAAGATAAATTTGAGAAACTTAGAAATAGATCAGGACCATTGCCCTTCTTTGGGGTAAGTGAGAATGAAGCTGATTTTAAATTAGGAGGATGGTTAACTAACCATGCACTTCTTATGACAATGCAACTTAAAAATGAAACGGTTCAATGGCTACCTTTGCCTGGACTAGGTGCAGATAACTATCTAGAGATTCTCAAGTTAGATGCCATAGCAATGAAAAATACTTTAGATAACTATAAGAAGATGGGTGGTGCATTAGGTCTTGTGGCAGGTAATGCTCTATTCGGAATAGATGACACTAAAGCATATTGGGATCAGAGAGAAGGACCATACTCATGGATGCAAGAAGGAGAAGAAGGAAGTAAAGCAATAAGTTATTTCTTTAGATCATTTGGCGTTACAGGTAAATCATTAGATCCTGCACAAGCAACAACTAACTGGGTTAAATCATCAAATTGGAGATAATAGAATGGCAAAAACAGTATCAGTAAAGAATGCCTTTGCACCTAAAGGCACAAGAAAAAAAAGACCAGGTGTAGTAGCTAAGAGTAGAAACAGTGGATTAAAGTCCAGTAAAAACTACAAGAAGAAATATCGCGGTCAGGGTAGGTAAAGAAAAACCCCGGTATTACCCGGGGCCTCTCCTAATCAAATAATAACAAACTAAAACACTACACTAAAGTTGTAGCAAACTTGCTAAACTTAGTTTCTTTGGTTTTGTCAACGATTGTGATAGATAGTTCATCTGAACACCAAGCAGTCATCATTGCTTTGATGTGCGTTTTAACTGCTTTGATGTCATTAAATACTTCGGATACTTGAAGAATCTGACCATTTTTAGCTACTGTTTTTACAACATAGCCATAGACAGTTGTTCTTTCTTTCTCACCAGTTTCTTCATTAGCTACCATGATTCTTCTCTTTGAATCATGGATTTGGATTGTTGGTTCTTTCATTGGATTATTTTTTTAATATCAGGACGAAAATACGAAGGACCTTTTAATATTTTACCATCTTCTCTATAAATTGGTTTACCATCGGCACCCAATTTACTCATATTAGATCTATGAATTTCTCTAAAGACTTCCTCAATCTTATGCTGAAGACCGTGCTTTAGTATTGTACCATAGATAATATAAAGCTGATCTCCTAGGGCATCAGCAATTCCAACTAGGTCATCATTTTCTACTGCCTCTAGGTACTCATTGTTCTCTTCTGCAAGTAAGGAGTATCGTAACTTACCTTCATTAGCGCTGATCAGCCTAGGTTTGTTTCCATCTTTCTGGTCAAATACAGTATGGAAGTCACCAACCATTTGAATATAATCTCTCATATCTACTACTCAGGTTTAAGGGTATAAATTAATCTATCATGCAAGGATTCGGTAATACTCCAAAGATTATCACTTCCACCTTCATAGTTCGGATAATTAGGATTATAATTAATCCTTTTATACAACATACCCTTTATGATTAGCATATAAGCAATTACATCACCGATCTTTTCATCTATTGCCTCAGCCGTTGATGTCTCTGATGCAATCATATCTTTTACAGACTGCAGGTGTTTAACAGCATATTCCCATGCTACCTGTTCAGCTTTACAATGGTACGACAGTCCTCCTGCCGCTCTTTTAAAATTAGAAAATACATCATCTATAGATGCATATTCAGCATTCTTCTTGTGAAATCTTTCCATAATCTCAGCAAGACTATGCAATGACATCTGTTCAAAATCTTCGAAGTTCATAGCAGTTAAAGGTATGGGGAGGGATTTCATGCCCCTCCCCTGGTTAATTAAAGTTCAGGAAGTTCTAATGGACTATTATCGTCAAAGATACTAAGAATCTCATCAGAATTTGTAACAGGTTCCGCTTCATCAATGACATCAAATATATTCATTTGATTATCAGGCACTTGCTCTTCAGTCTCAGACGGAGTAATGTTTACTGCAACACTAGGTTGATTGATAACATTATTTAGAATGTGGCTGTATGCTTTGCTCTGATCTTCAAACCAGGTCTTAGGATGAGAATGCTTCAATGCATAACCGATACTGTTATAGAAGTTCCACAAATTATTTTTAGAGTATTCTTCAAATAATGCTACCTCATTAACAATGTGATCCCTTACCATAGATACTTGTTCTTTATTAAGAACTTGCTCTTCAATAAACAATCTACCAGTAATCTCAGACATCTCTTTAACAGTAAGCTCTTTGGCAATCATTTGGTTCTTACCATTACACAAGTAATTGTAGAACATATTAGCCTGATTCAATTGTGTTTCAATCATCTCTACAGCTAATTGATCAGCATTACCCGTATGCTTTCTAGCAAAGTTGGATAGATGTCCTGCAAATATGTAAGAGTTAGTTCTCTCAATATATGCACCGATGCCGCACTTAAATCTTGTTGACTTATCATATGAGTTACCCCATACAAACATCATCTTCAAATCTGGATCACTTCCGTAATCCAATAAAATTTTACCCATAGCAACAGTACCGGATGCATTAGATGCATACAGTTCCTGTTTAATATTAAAGCCTTTATTTACAATTGTTTCAAGACTCTTGTCAATAATTGACTTATGGCTAATGGGAGTATACCTACCCCCATGATTCGGTATTGCAACCTGCTCCAAGAAGGAACGGGTTATACCACTTGGCAATGTTCTGCTCATTCTAAAAAAGTGTTAATTGATATTGGTTTTGAGAACTAGTAACATTACTAATCTCTTTATAGATACGATCTATATAATACTTTTCATTTAGATCATAATCAGACCAGGGAAGATCTACATACTCGTTAAATACTTTCTGCTGCCATCTGCCTGATTCTGTTTGTATTTCTCTACCGTCCATAGTGTTACGCTTTACTATTTTGCATCCTTTATTTGATACATAGTAGCGTACTATTTTCTGTAGCTCATTGCTTATTTTCTCTGTCCCTACGATACAGGTCTCAATAAACTTCCAGTCACCCTTAGCCTTTACACCTGCACAATAATCAAATATGTTTTTATTGTCCCGTAAATAATGTTCTGGTAGTACATCATGAACGAAGTAATAATAAATAGCTTTAGGAATAATCAGGAAACTTTTGTTTTTATGAAGAGCTAGATCCGAAAATTCAAATCTACCCTTGCACTTAGTTGCGTTATAATAATAGCAATCTTTGTCTTGGGTAAATATATAATGTGGACTTTGCGACCTCAAGTTTTCCCACTCTTCCTTGGAACATGATTTAGTTTTATGTACAGCAATGTAATTATTTACATCAGCAAGAATCAGTTTATTGTACTGGTCATGCTCTAGACTTAGCTTCGTTAGTTTCTCCCATTCTGCACAGATTTCTAGATACTTGTCTTTGTAATGTGCTGGTATCATCATCTCAAGACCATCTGTATTCTGCATAATAGGAATTGATCCGGGAATTCCAGTGCTAAGCATTTCATATAACATGGTCAAACAAAGCTGGCCATTTACAGTAATACGCATAGTAAACTCAGGATCATACAAAAAGCTATTCTCGTCATTGCTAAGACCATAGGTACTATTCAGAATGATCTTATAAACATAATTTCTAGGATCTTTCTTCGGTATCTTTTTCCTTTCCTCAAAGAACCATTGGTACTGCTCACAAAATTCTTCCTTAGGTAGATGTGCTGGAGACCATTTATTCATGATGGCTAGATTAGGATAGAAACTAGTAACGTCTGACGTCATTATAATCATCCCATCTTTAGCCTCATAGATACCTGGAGATGTTGCACCATGAACACCGCCAAGACCAAAGTCAGTTTTAACACCCTTATGTGTAATAGAATATTTAAATCCACCCTTTGTATTTCTTGTATCAAGAACTATGGATTTAAACTTATCTAGCACACTCTTAAATTCAGGATGTTTAAACTTAATGTATGGCAGTATGATATCACCTATCCGTATTGTTTCTCTTCTTGTCCTAAGTTGATTCAGCTCATACTTATTTATACCAGTCTTCTTACTCAAGAAGTGCATAAATAAAAGCTTAGAAATCCTAGGTTCAGAAGCACTAAACATATCAATATCATATTCCTTTGTCAGTGCTTTCCGTAAAGCTATCTGACTCTTGCTAAGCTGATATATCTTAGTAGTGGACTTAACGTCATTAATACAATACTGAATAATAGTATCTAGCTGTTCTTGTTTTGTTATAGACGTTGTATGATGAATTGGCATCTCTTGAATGTTATACCAATCCATGCTATACTGTATCCACTTTAAACTAGATTTCTTTGCAGGATTATCCCAGTGATTCAACTTATATAGATCAATGGTATTAATTACATTGTTCTTCCAAGTCGGCTTAAAATCTTGTTCAGTGATTATCCTCTGTGCCTCTTCATATATTTCAGCAGCTATATGTTCACCGTTCATGGTATCATAAATACCAATACCAAAACGGTTCATTATAAATGAAGTAATCTGATTATCGAATCCAATACCATTAAAGCTGATATGGAACTCGTCATCAAGTACATTATCTACAAGGAATAGATATAGCTTCTGTATATCATTACGAAGCCTAGATACAACGAATACCCTTAAATCTTCAGGATCTTTATAGTGCTGAGCACATAAAACAGTACAATCTACTAATGTCTCATAGTCTATAATCCAATGATTCATTAGTTATTATTCCGTTACCGCTGTTTCAAAAAACTTTTTAAAGTCATACTTGTCTGAGTTAAAAGCAAAATGATTTACAAATGCTTCAATATCAGATCTCTCTTCTAAATAATACTCTTGGTATGTTTCAAGAGTTCTTCTTTCTTCTTTAACCATTTTATCTGCAGACTTAGGATTCTTCCTAGGTTCTGGATCACCATTAGCATCTAGCTTTGTGATTAAATGGAATTGATCTTTCTTGTTCTTACCGATAACAGCCAAGACTTTTAGCTGTGAATCAAAGATACATTCTACAAATGGACAGTCTTCCGTTGCAGGAATCATTTTAAACGTCTGGTTGTTTTTCCAACTAGACGTAAATAACATCATATTATTCATGTTGGTTTTTTAAGGATACTAGAACAAAGATATAGATTTAACCTTTGCTTTCAAATTTTCTTTCTTTAAATCTGGCTTTGAACATAACTCGCCAACATCACGTAGGATCTTTTCACTGACATTCAGTAAGTTAGCATATTGCTCATAGTAAATTTCGGGATTTAGATAGCTGTTTATTTGATGATAATTAGACTTATTAGCCATAAAAAACTTAAGTACTTTATTCTTAGTATCAGTAGTCATATGAGAATACCGACCGGCTAAGAATTGTTCCCAGTCATATTTATAACTAGACATATCAAAAACATACACACCCTCATCGTTTGTTGTTTCGTAGAAAGAATGGAAAAGTTTATTGCTGGTAAGTTTATTCTTTTCAAATCTTCTAAATACATCATCGTCCCTCAAGTGATATACACATACAAACTTCATATCTTCAGGATCATGAAGACCAGTCCAACTGATATAACTCTCAATTGGAACAGCCTCAGAACCTTTTCTAATATCCAAAAGAGGATATATAAATAATCTAGACTTTTGGATATATTCAGTATACAGTTTAGTTACCATTTTTATAGGGTGATTTTACCTGTTGCAAACTCATATGGTAAAGCGTAATATCTATTATTATAATGATATTTAGCTATTTCAAGTTTGTCTTTAAGTTTTTCTCTCCATAATAACATAGTATTTTTTTCAACATCAAACACATATATCTGCTGATATTTATCAATTACTAAAAAATTGAAATCAATTTCTGTTGGATCTATTTGCTTTGTGCAGGCAACTAGTTCCACATACATTGCTGCTTGCATCCAATAGTTATAGTAATCAACAGTATCTGCAAACTCACTAACAGTCTTACCAGTAGTTTTAAGGTCGCAAATTGTGACCTTAGAATCCCTTATTATAATTCTATCTACAATACCTTTAATACCAAAGGGATAATCATTAATTGTACAATTTAACGGGACCTCGCTTTCTACATGGTCACCAGACAAAGCATCCATTGCTAATTGATTATTTCTAATCATCTCAACGGATTCTTTAGCCTTGGTGTACATATCTTCATCAATAATATCCTTACCTGATCTGTTCTTCAGGAATTCAAAATATGCAATTGCATCTTCGGTAAGGATTTTTTCCAGTCTTTGTTCATCAGTCTTCAGTCTTTGATGAAAGTTAATGTCTTTCAATATGTCAAGTATTTCGCTCTGAAAACTTGACATTGATTCATCTGCACGTCTCTGCTCTACAGCACTTCTAAATACACGATCTATTACCTGTTTGGTTGGACCTGTAGGTACAGAACCAGAAGCAAGAATAAATTGCTTATTGAATGATTCTGCATCAAGCAGAAGGCAATGCAATAGCCTGCCCTCTACAAGATGCGTATCTGTTCTGTCGTCCTGCTGATTTAGAATGTAATGCTTATAGAATATAGATGGTGAATACAATAACTTATTTAATCCAGAATAACTGAAATGAAACCTGTTCTCATAAAATCTTTCTTCTGCTTGTGGATCAAACATCTACTTCTTCGGGTTTAGTTATTTCCATAAAGATTTCGTATGGTATAATATCAATTGATATATTCAAAACATTATTACGTTTTGTCTCCTCAATTATACCATAGCTATTAACTCTGTTAAGTATTTTGCTAGACAGATCCTCATAGATTTCTTTAGTCAAGCAATTCTTTTCTTTAAATAAAGCTATTGCTTCTATATTATCTAAATGCTGAAGCTTCATAATAGATTCCATGAATGTCTTATGCGCCTTAGTATTACGATGTTTATAATACACAATAACATATGACAAATCATTTATTAATTTCCAGATATAATAGAGAGAAGCATCAATGTTACAATTATATAACATGTTGATTGCCACGGCTTTATCATCATCTGTTCCTTTAAACATCATAACTAACGTATCATAGATGTCCTTATCTATAGTAACTTTATCTATACCCTTGAACAAACTATCTACGCTTACTACTGGAACCTTTCTAGAGAGCATGTTATATAGAATATAAATACCCTCATCCGTAATATAATTACTTTTACCTTCAGTAGCATACATAGTCCAGTCTTCATATCTGGTATTGATTTCTTTAGTATATGCAATAGAAGTCTGCTCATTAAGAAGATCGGGAGTTATTCCTGCTAATGATGACATGAAGTTTATAAACTCATTTTTTATCTTAGGACCACAATGCTCATAATCAAACAGATTAATATATGCTTGACACATCAATGCCCTAGAATCCACAGTATAGTCATACATTGAGCAATATGCGGATACATGATCATTGCCAATAAAGAAATCTGCTTTGCTGATATCAGTAGTAATCTTCAAATCATAACGCTTACAGATTTCTTTGATGTCATCCTTCTTAAGGTTATTTTTTGGTAGGATAAATCCTTTTGCATCTTTAGGTATACTGCTTATGTCTGTATACGCCGTAAACATTTTATATATCTTACTATAAGTATCCCCATTAACAAAGTGGATATTATAATAATTACCGGGTCTGACCAATAGGCCAGACCCTTCAATAAACTTTAATCTATCTAATTGTTCTTCTGTTAATTTTATGCTTCTCTGCATAGCTTATTATTTTACAGCCATTTTAACAATTTCAGGATCCATCATCAGCTTAGTAAACTTGGTTTTGTTGCCATTAATTACATTCTTGATGATGTGATATTTAATGTCATTAGTAAATACATCAGACGTTACAATATTCTTTACGCGCTCTAGAATCTTATCTGTTATTGCCTCTGTATTACTATAGTTAACAGTATAATTAATGAGGCGAGTAGCTAGAACACTTGCAATGTCAGCACGATATCCAGGACCTGTACCGATTGTTTCATACAACTCAGACTTTACAGTATCCCAATTTTGATTCAGGAGAATCTGATTAGGAGAAATCATCTTGTCAAGTCTATTGTTGATGAACATGGTAAACATTGTACCGAATGTATCTCCTACAGAACCTTCTGCAATAAACTGAATCATTGGAAGATTTTTCTCAAAAGAATCAAAGCTGCTAATAGAGTTAAAGAATGTAGTAATACTACGAGCATTGGTTTCTTTGTTTACCAACTCTGGATTTAGCAGTAAGAAATTGATACAACGAGTATCTAGGTTTGCAGACTCTGCCCATTTAGCCCAGCAATCAATATCAAACTTAAGATTAGCTGTAATGAAACGAGTCTTTTGTGCAACGTCAATAGATGTTACATTGTAATCACCATTGTCAGGATTCGTAGTCAAGATAATGTGCCAGTCTTTTGGAAGCTTCCATGAAATATATTCTTGACGGTCAATCAAATCCATACAAGCCTGTAGGAATCTAGAATCAGCACGAGTATAGTCATCTAAGATAAGAATACCACCCTCACCTTTGCCTTGAATCCATTCTGGTGCAGCATGAGTCATTCTCTTTTCACCTGTTGGAATATACTTGTTCTGGATATACAAAGGCAAAGTATTCTCAGGAACCCATTTAGTTACATCATCTTTCTTAATCTCAAATTCCTTCATTGGAAAACCGGTCAAGTCACCGATCTCTTCTATCTGTGCAAGATTTAACTTTACAACATGCAGACCTAGTTCTTTACCTATTTCTAGAATAGTACTTGTCTTACCGATACCTGCTTCACCCTCTACAGCAACAGCTACTGGAATCTTTCCATTCTGCTGAAGATATCTATTATTAGATACAATATGATTAATAAAACCCTTAAGTTCTGAAGTATTTAAATTTACTTGTGCCATCTTAATTCAATTTAATTTGTGGTCCTTTTAATGATTTATTTATGCTACCTCTGGTTGATATAACCCAAAGCATTTTACCTTTTACATTTATGTCTGTATCACACTCACCATCAGTAAGATAGATAAGGCATGTATATTTTCCAACGTTTGCATTATAATACTCTAGAACAGGATCAAAACTAGTACCGCCTCTGCCGTGAATAACTAGTTCTTGTCCTTTTTTATAGTCTCCAATATAACTGATAGACGTATCACATTGAATTACTGTGATATCACTACCTGTACGATTGATATGATCTATCTCATGAAAGAATTCCTTTAATTCTTTTTCTGAAACAGAACCACTAGTATCAATAGCTACAAGTACATGTCGTTTCTGTTTAATCTTAAGACCTGGATTTTCCTCAAACCTTTTATTGAACTTACGTCTTAGCTTTTTAGTAAAGACTTTTTGAGAACCACCGGCAAATCTTCTTAGATATCCCTTCCAATCAAATTTCGATGGTTCTTTTATATTAAGTCTTCCTAGAATATTCTTAAGTTCTCCAGGTATAACACCTCTAGATTTCTCTATTTGGTCTTGGATCTCAGATAAGATATGTTCTGTTTGCTTTTCAATTAGTTTCTTTTCTGCATCACTGAGATTTTCAAATTCACCCCATGATTCGTGATTAGGTATTAAGTCTCCCATTTTTGTATGGGATTCTCCAGAACCTTGATCATCAATCATTTGCTGAATTCTTTGACTAGATTCGCTATCAGGATTATTATCAAGTTCATCCTTGATAAGGTCATAATAGATATGCCAGCCAGCTTTTTCAGGAAGATTTAATTGTACAAATGGATCCGTTTTGATTGTGCATCCACCATCTGGTAAGTTAATACCATCAATGTATTGATTAATCTCTAGGTCCATTGCAATGTTAGAAAGCTTCTTGTCATAGCCAAGATTCTCAGAACAAATGTGAAAGAATGCAATATGCAACAGCTCATGCTTTAATAGTCCCAACTTATGGGGATCAGAAAGAGACCCCCAAAAGTCAGGATTAACCACGAGCTGATAATTTATATTATTCTTAGAGACACCTGCAGTAGGTACTCTATCAGACCATATCTTATTCAAACTAATTAGAAATAAACCATAGAATGGTTCTTTCAGCATTAGTTCTTTACTGGTCTTTGCTAGTGAATCTTGATGATTCATTCTTAATAGGTATTAGTTTTAGATTAAAATCACTCAGGAAACTGAATCCCCACTCCATCATGTTTCTTTTTATGGAAATAGAAAACTTATTTAGAAAATACTCTAAAGCTTCCTGCAAAACATTGTGATGTTTTATCTCGTTGTATATGGCGTTATAGGTAACTGGAGCATCAAAATCTATATGCTTGCATATCAATTTTAACTTATCCTCCATCATAGTTTCTGTAAATACAGCAGTACGAATTTCTGCACTTGATTCTTTAAATAAGATTAATAGATAAGGTAGATTTTCAGTTACATCTATATGTCTAATTGTTTCTGCAGCAACTGTCAAGTTATCCTTGTCACTTGACTGCATCATTTTAAGCATATTATCACAAATCTCTGACGTTAATTCTAATTGATTAGTCATTGATATCCAGTGTTTTAAGCATCCACTTTTGTGGATTATTCATAAATAATATCCATTCTCTTGCACTTGGTATATAACCATTGCAATCTTCTTTTACATGTTGTTCTCCAACATAACGGGTGTAAACTTTCTTACCATCAGAATTGATGAAGGAAGCACCAAAGATTCTTTCACATTCAAATATTCCCTCACTGTGATGACGGAATAGACGATGCATACTATGACCATACCAGCCCTTAGTCTCATCAAACCAGTTATGAATGTCTGTGTAATCTTCTAGTTTACCACCCCATTTTTTGACAGAACTTTTTGCATGTTCATGGGGATGTGCCATCAGGAATTTACGTTTAGCTTACTTAAGATATTTACAAGGTCTCCTTCTTCACTATTAGGTTCTTCTACATACTGAACACCTTCTATGTTCCAAGTCTTTTTCTTAAGATTCATATACAATGTACCACGACCACCTTCATTATTATACCAGTCATAGCCATAATTATGATTAATAATTTCTTCTCCAATCATTTTTATTATTGCCTCTGACTTATCATCGATATCAATTTCATCATTATCAGCATCAAGATATCTCCATTCATCTATATCACCACTATCTCCTGATCCAGAGAAGTCTACTTCTACCATTTCTATTCCTTGCTCGCATATAGACAGCATAGCTGCCATGATTTCTGCTTCAGTCATTTGTTTTGTTTGTAAAATTTACCGAGAATATTTCCGTTTAACCAAGATTCAGATTCAAGTACTCCAAACATAAATTGGTACTTTACTTCTTGGTATGATAGCTCAGACTTAGTATAACATATCTTTATGATTTCTCTTTTGATATGTACACCATCTTTATGAGCTTGTTTTAGTATCTCATTGCTACTAAAATAATTTTGATACGTACATTTCCGTACACGTTTGTACGTCTTTTTACGTTTGTCTGTAGGCATTGCCTTCTTACTAAGCTTTGTTTTTACTTCTGCATAAAAGTTTTTCTTGCCGACGTAACTTACTGATTTACCGTCAATTATGGCTCCCATAATATAGATAAAACCAACGGCATTTTCAGGTATCATGTCTTCAGTAAACACGGTACCATTATATAACCAACTCATCTTAGTAAAATATTTTTAAGAATCGGTCTAAGAATTCTATCCACAGTTTCAACACCATGTACCTTAACTGAATCAGATAAATCCTTTTCTAACTTCAGATGTATACCCGGAATCTGATATAGCGCATTGTATTTTGCCATTGCTTCTATACCAACCTTATCGTTATCAAGTAAAGTACAAATAGCTTTATATTTTATTTTATATAAATCTATTATCTCTTTGCGGATTATACTGTTCTCACTGTCTGGTGCAACGACTTCTACAGGATACCCCATAGAATCTATGCACATAGCATCCTTTAAAGAACTGCATATTACTAGATATGGTTTCTTAAACTCTAGCTGATCTGTGCCTTGCAAATAATCTCTGACCTTTATGAATTTATAGTCTTGACTTTTAGGTCTGTAGATTTTACATATCTGGTTATTTGAATTATAATAACCATACATATAATTACTACGCACATCAAAACCCGGTTTGTCAGTGCAAGTAAAAGCATAATATTCAATAGGCCTTACATTAAATTTTTCTAATGTTTCGGAGCCTATGTTATACTGTAGCCAGTAACTTGCATCTAGATTATTCCAAGATCTTGTTACTACTGTTGACAGCTCATACTTATTTTCCTCAACTATGGGGCTGAGAGTATATCCGTTTTTATTCTTCTCTAGGAATACCGAATAGTCTTTCATTATCAGCTGAACGGTTTCAGGATATTCTAGATGATATAATTCAGATACTAGATTTACATCACTACCACCATAACCGGTAGAAAAATCTTTCCATTTGTATTTACCATCTCTGTAATAGATAAAGAAACTAGGGTTAGTGTCTTTATGATTGAACAAAGATTTCATCTTAACACTCTGACCTGTAAGCTTTTCGGTTAGCTTACAATAATATTCATATATCCAAGTAGATGGAACCTCATCTATTGATACTACTATTGATCTTGTACTAAGCATGCTATAAAAAATTAAAGGGGACAGTTAATTCTGCCCCCTTCATAGTTTAACCTTTAAACATTACAACTCAAAGTCATCAGCCAGAGACTTCTTTGTTGTACTTTCTCCAAATGTTTTAACCTCTACGGTCTTACCTTTCTTAATGTGGACCTCAGGATTGAACTTAACTACTTTGCTTTTTACTTCATCAACCTCAGCACTTTCGTATGCAATACCATCCTTAGACCATTTAGGAAAATACAAATCGTGGTTAGTATAGCCAGCCTTATTCTGATATTCCTTACCGGCAATACATACACGCAGGAACTTATTGGCAAATGGTTTATCATAATTAAATTGATTAACCAATGAGTCAACAGTATCATGCTTCTCATCTTGTGATTCCAACCAGGCTAGTGACTTAGTCTCTTTACACAGGTTCTTGATTGCTTTAAGAATCTCTTCATCACGAACAATTACATTTCCTTTTGGAGTTGTTGCATCAGCAAATGGATATTCTGTAAGCTTAACACGGCCTACCTGACCTTGATGACGACCCAAATCTGGATTGTCTTTATCAATATAAAATCCTTCAAAATCATCACCTAACGCAGGACCTTCAACATCTAGAATGATATTGTAAGCTTCCTTATTATAAGGTGTTGCTTCAAGTCGGATATTATAAATTTTTACAGAGGCATTTCCTGGGGACAATGTCTTTGCTACTGATGATGATGAACCGTTTTCTTTAATGTTCTTTGTACTAATCATGGTTTTAAATTTAGTCGATGAAGATTTGAGACCAGTCAACTGTTACGCTACCGTCCTCGTTAATTTTTGAAATTTCAAATTCTTTATTCTTTAAATGAATAGGTCTAGCACCACAAGATACATCATCTTTAGTTTTAAAACTAAGAATGTTAGTATCTCCTCGTCTATATAAATAACCTATTGCATCAGAGTGCTGCATGATAATTCTCTTAAGTTTACCTGTTAGATCTAAATCCATTGATGTGAATTCAGCTCCATTCTTTTCCAGCAACACATCCTTTACGTGACCAGCAAGAATAACTCTTGGTGCCCATTTCTTAATATAGGCAATAATAGTTGAAAAAGCCTCACGAAGCCAAGGATAGCCGGCACCATTAGGCATGTTAAGTATGCTACCATATTTAACCTTACCCTCTGAAAACCAGGACTTTCCCATGGGAGATTGAGAATAAAGTTCCTCAGCAAATGGGACACAAATTTCTTCTAAAGCAGTAATTGTATCTACGGCTACGTACTTATAGGGATAACCTGCATCCTTAATTGCTTTACCGATTGCCTTAATCTCATCTACATTGGCAGCACCAATTTTTAAAGCCTCAACATACTTAGAACCAGATTCTAAATCTAGAATCAAACAATCAGGTAGGTCAGCAAACAAGGTAGTCTTACCTACCTTAGGCTTACTAAAGATTACAAGATTCTCTGGACTTGTAGTTTCAGGCTTCTGTTTTTTTGTTGGCAGTACTATTTCCATTACGATTTAATTATTTGATTTAGCCACTTCTTCCTACTTACAGGTTTTTGCAACATGATTGCTGCTAAATCTCTAAGAGTAATTCTATCTAGAGGACAGTCCTCATCTGGATCCATGATCTCATCAAATGTATCAAACATAATTATCTGAGAATCAGCAGTTTCCTTTTTAACTGGAGCAACTATAACTTCTAGTTCACTTACGGGTACTAGATATCTGCGATCACTGCTGTTTTCTAGTTCAACAGAATCATATTCTTCTTCCCAATACTTGTTATGTTTCCACTTATACAAGGTTCTTTCCTCAGTCTCAGGTTCAAATTCCTTATTTACAAACTCTGTGTAGATATCTTGTCCCTTCTTTAGCTGACTTGGAAATAAACTAACATGTAATTCATTCTTTGTATACGGTTTATAAGCCATTGTAGGTACAAACAAAGGATCATCTATACCAAGTGCCTCAAAAGTTTTCTGGTGATAATCTACAAGATTTTGCATCCTAGCTTTCTTATCAACCAGGTTCTTCTTTTCTTGAGTCTTAATCATTATTTTGTATTTAAACGTTTTTCTTGTTTCGGTGGTGTCGGTATTTCTACCACAGTCATACTTTCAAAATTACCTTTGAAGAAACTCATTCTGGTATCACCATTTCTGCATTTCAGAAAGTGCATTACCATAACTCGTTCATCATCAATGATATATCTTTCAGGACCGTAGTACCGAATCTTGAAATACCCTGGTCTATTGAGACCAACAACAACGTCAGCATGCTGAAGCAAAGCATCGGCACCCATAAGATCTGAAGATAAGATATAGTTACCAGCCCTACCATCTTCATTTCTCTCTGGATTATCAATGTTTCTGTTAAGCTGACTTAAAATAATAAACGCAATAGGATATCTTCTCTTAAGTTTTGTAAGAGTCTCTGCAAATTCATAAAGCATATCCTGCTTATTCTGTCCATTATTTACCTTAAGCAGGTATGAATGGTCAAGAGTAATAATCGTATTGACGTATTTTGGAACTTCACCTTCTGTATTAATGTGACTTTCCATGTAATCAATAATTACATCTTCAATCTCTTTAACAGTCATAGGAGTTTCTACTACATCGATAGGATACTTTACTCTAATCTTTGCATAGTCATAACATTTTAAAAGAGTTTCATCATCTAGCTGACCATTAGCACTGCACAAATCTTTGTATGATCTATTGACCACACTAGAGAATTCACGTAATGCTGTTACTCTGGAAAGCATCTCGAACTGAAATTCTAATATCCTAAATTCTTCACCTTTATTCAGTACAAATGCGTTATTTACAATATTGTCTTTTACTAAAGTCTTACCAGCACCAGACCTACCTGCAATAACAGTTAGAGTATTCCACTCTATACCATCGGTAGATGCATCATTAAATTTAGGCCAAGGTGTTTTGATACTACGTATCTTACCTTCTCGCCTTCCTTTCATGTATTCTAGTGCTTGGACAAAACCATCTTTCTGCCCTTTCCAAGCATGCTTTTTTTCTACCATTATACTGAAAATGAGATTGTTACCGGAGCAGTAACTTAGAATGATTCTAGGACTTTCCGGGATATAAAACTATAACCTTTACTCAACAATTCCAAGAGAATGTTAATAAAAATTATCTGCAGAAAACTAATTTGAATGTGTAGTATATCAGTACTAACCCTCCAAACAATTACATGTAACAGGAGCATGATGGATAACATCATTACAACGGCTGCCAACTTTTTATACTTCATACTACTTTTTCTGATAATGTGGTTTCTTCTTCGTAACCACCATTTAAAATTATCTCACAATAACTAGCAAGATCTGAATCTTTTGTCTTGTCTGGGTTAGTTTTACCAATAAAGTATTGTGAATTTCTCATGTACATAAACTTCTGTTTCTCAAAACTATCTACATAGTAGGCTGTTGCTTTAAGAATTGTATCCCAACTATAGTCATAGTTCTGAAAGAACCATTTAAAGGCTTTATCTATATCTCTACGGTTTACTCTAGCTGATTTACCACTAGGTAATTTACCTTTAGGGAATAGATTAAGGTACTGAGTAATATAATCTTCAGATACAGTAGCTTTTTCTTCTACTATTTTTTCCTGGAATATATCCTCAACCTTTTTCAATACTGCTTTACCTTCCTCGGTTATTGCATACTTATCATCTATAAGTTTAGCTGCATTAAGATTTCTTAATTCAGTATGTGCATTTACAGATTTAGGTCTGCGCTTATTAGCAATGCACCATAAGATGTGAAATGCATTGGGAGTTACATCCAGCTCATCAAGGATATCGTAAAACTGTATTAGTATCATAAAGAAATCTTTGGTCTAAGGCAAATTGAGTATAGTTAGCTTCTGTTGTTCTGAATTTATGAGTAGTATCTAGCTCATTAGACATCTCAGCAACAATCAATTTTGCTTTGTCATAATTGATACCAAATATAGAAAGAGCATCATACAATCCTTTTGCTTGAACATATCTTTTATTGCTAAAAACAATAAATGTGAATTCTCCAGACTTGTAATCTAAATATCCACGGATAGATATTTTTTCAGGTAGTGGTACATAATTTTTAGTAGTTAATTTTCTGCTTCCCATTTCTTTCTAGTTCTTTATTTATTTTATTCCACAAATCATTGCAATCCCATTCAGCTTGTCCAGTATAAGCTGCACTTGCAGGATGCGTAGCAAAAATTTTGTAATGATTATCTGGTATCATATCAGCATATTCCTGTGCTCTTTTACCAAGAAATACGTAGATTAGACCTGGTTTATTCCAAATCAGATGATCAATAATTGCTGCAGTAAACGGTTTCCATACTAGCTGATGAGACCCAGGTTTATTTATTGTCGTAGTCAATGCACTATTTAGCATTAACATTCCTTGATTAGCCCATTTTGTTAAGTCTGCTGATCTTTCTAGCTGCTGATCTGTGGTCCTTTCTATAGAATCATACATATACTTTAGGGACTTCTCTATTGTGCCGTACATGCTACAACTAAATGCAATGCCATCTGCTACATTTACTTGGGGATAAGGATCTTGGCCAAGTATTACAACCCTAGTATTTTCATATGTACATTCCTCAAATGCTCTGAATAGATTCTTTATCTGTGGGGTCCACTTTTTACCGTTAACTGATTCATTATAAAGGAATTCCAATATATTATCAAAGTCTGATGACATAATAAAATTTACAGTTGCTGGTCCCCAACCAGCTGACTTCAACTTTTGAAACAGTTTTTCTTTTATTTCTTGTAAGTTTATATCTTTCATTTATATTTGTGCATTAAATAAAATCAACATGTCAGAAGAAACAACAATCCCAGTAGAAGACCTCAAGCCTGTAAGAGCTGAGGTATATAAGGAAAATACTAGCATTGCTATTGAACTTCCTGTAGATTACGTTATGCGATTTAATCAAATGCTATTGGAATTTGTACCATTCAAAGACCAAGAACATTTTACGGAGGTAATGAAAAAGATTGGTCAAGGCACTATTGATGATGCTTTTACATACCATTGCCAAACCATTCTTGCATTCCTTACTTTGGTAGAATCTGCAGCAAGAACACAAGATAAACTGCATTGGGTTGAATACGATCCTGCAACACAAACCAAAACACCAGTTGATGGTCCTGCAAAAGAAGATAATGTAGGATAAAACCTACATTATCTCACTTTTTTGGTCTTAATGTAGGTTAAATCCTACAATATCACCTATTTCAATTATTGCCTGTATTGCTAGACTCATCTCATCTTTTGAGCAGTCAGCAAACGACTTGCATTTTCCATCAATGCATAGTCCAGACCGGATTTTTACCTCATGTTTTACACTCTCAAATGTATCACCTGTATAGGTTGCTACTTCTCTTATGCATTTCATCAATTTAGATAACTGAGCATAAGATTTATCTGCGCTAATTACTTCGTAAGTAACTGCAACAACCTGTCCTTCCTCTAATGATTTTACAAATAGATCTAATTTTGATCTACTCATGTCATGTACAATGACTAATTCTTTATTCTGTTTTCTTAGCTGAATTGTTATTGGAAGCTGGTCTGCCATAATTCTTCTTCTTTTTATATGGACCGCGTTTTTTACTCAAACCTTGTTGAGGATTTACAGGAGTAACGTTAGGATTAGTTTCTGTTTTTTCAGACTGCTTTGCTGTCTTTGATAGTTCGCTAAGTTCTTTATCTTTTGCACAAAGACTGACATCAAGCATATTGATTCGTGAATTAGCAGCAATCAATTTTGAATTTAAATTATTGATTTCTGATTGCTTAATGCTTAGACCGCTTTCAAGAGAACTGATTCTATCAATCAGTTTTTTTGCAGCATCTTTCCATTTAAGATCAACAAGAATACCTGATGCAAGGGCACCGCCAATTGCAAATAACAAACAAGTGAATAAACAACTCATGATTTTTGATTTTTATAATCGTTAATTAATTTAGTTACTTCTACTAGATCATAGTATTCTAATGATCCGGCAGCTTTGCCAAAGTTACTAAGAACTTTGGTAATTTCCACCATATCCATCTCAGGAATATCCCAAAAACTTTTTATTACGTGTCCGTGCTCCTTAATAATGATATCAAGAAATGTATTTAGAACATTTTTAGTTTTCTGTTTATTGAACCAAGAGATAGTTGTAGTTTCATCAGCTGCATATACACATATCTGCAGAAGCATTAGTAGATTAATAACTTTTAGTTTGTCCTCATCAGTCATATTAAAAAATGTATCTAATTGTATTCCAAGGGATTATCAAATCGTGCAACATTTTAAACTGATAGATATAATCATTTTTTAGGTCGTGCTTGTACCTAATATTCCTACCCCCATATTCGGATACTTTATCTTCCTGAATATCTGGTCTCCATAATAGTTCTTCACCAGGTATACCATGATCCAGGTTATACTTATGCTTATCAGCATTATGGGTAAGGAAGATTACCTCTGCTTTTACTTTGTGCTTGGTAGTAACATACTTATCCACTAGCTGAAATAGTGCTGCATACTCTTGTTCCCATCCTTCTGTTACGATTACAGGACTGAAGTTTATGTGTACATCCCAACCAGCTGCTAAGAACTCATCAATAGCAATAATTCTATCTAATATCTTGCTAGTCCCTGGCTCTAATAAATCAGCATATTTCTGGGGCATGAGGCTAAATCGTATCCTCATAGAATTAGCAGGATCATAATCTAGCAATTTGCGGTTTACATATTTAGTAGCAAATGAACCAAATGCTTTTCCATGAGTCTTAAAAAACCTAACTATCTTATCAAAGTCATAATACTTATGATGAAGTGCTAGGTCTTCATTACAACCTATATCATAAGTTACATAATGCTTATGAGTCTGATTAGGTTTATCTACATCTGCAAACCAAGAGTGATGATCAATGGCAGTAAGAACATCATGTATATTCTTAGCTACTGTTAGACCTTCTGGCTTATGTCTTTTCATGTAGCAATATGAACAATTAAAGCCTATACAACCATACCCAAAACTGGGTGCAATGAAGTCAGTAGATCTACCCGAAGGTCTGATCTGCATAGACTTCCGGGTAACTAATTTTACTTTACTCATACTAGTTCTTCTTGTAGTTCTTCTATACTAATACTATCTAATACCTCATCTAACGGAGCAAACCGGATAATGTTAAAACTAGGTTCTTGTTTTCTACCAAATGTGTCTCTTACAATAAGAGGATTTTTAATTTCCATTAGAGTAATGCCCATTTTATCATGCATATCATAATATCTCATCTCTCGGACAGTATAGATATTATCTTTAATAGGTCTATTAGGGATAATCTCAATTGACCGGGGATCAAATACATCATCTATACATACTACTTGATCACCTTCTTTAATCATTGGCTCTTTCTCCTTCATTAATTCTTTGATTAATCATTTGGTAAATCTCATCTACAAGAGCATACTCTTCTTTACTGAGTTCTCTGTACTTCCAGATTTGTCTAACATCCTCTCTGATATTATGCAGAGCAATGTAGTACTCCTGTCCATTGACAGCATGTCGGAAATCATCTACATCTTCAGGAAGATTAAACTCTAGTGTTACTTTACTCATTTATAACAAGTTTATTAAGTTTATTAAAAAAAGATAAACTCTCATTTGTCACCTCCTTTTACTATTTCAATTAGTTTCTTTAGGCATTCCAACTCTGCTTCTTCGTAGGTAGTATAGCTCATACCCCTTTGCTCACCATCGGGAAATATAACCTTAAAGAACTCTCCCAAATCTGACATACCTGATTGAATAAAAAACCTTACTTTATACTTCTCTCTGAACCATCTAAATGCTTGTTGGTATAGTGGTGCATATGCAAGTAATTTATACGAACCAGATCTTCTTTCACCAAGATAAACACCATCAATGGATAATGCGGCTGAGTCATTTGGATACCAAGCTATACACTTTTCATCAAACCCAAGTTTAATGAGTTCTAATGCTTGTTCGTATGGAATAAATTCTTTATTCATTGTTTACTTCCTTAATTTTTTATTGATTTCATTTAACTCAAGTGCACATAACCATATTGATAGGCTTACAATAACTGCTGCTAAGATTATCATTCGTCACCTCCGTATGTTTCGTTGTCAATTACAATTGAATATCTATTTAAATAACCATATCTTGCCCACCAAGTACCGATAAAAGTTAGAGAAATTTGTTGTGCATCTACTGTGAATTGATGTTTATACCAAGTACCTTTTCTCCATTTACGATACCATTGAAATCTATTTAACCATAGATAATCTAACCATTTATTCATTTGTCACCTCCGTATGTTTCGTTGTAGTATTGCTCACTGGTCATCATTGATATATGGCTAACCTCATAAGCATTAATAATCTGCTCCTTCTCCATTGCTTTGGCTTCAGATAAGCATTTTCTAAAATGCTCTCTTTCCTTTAAGTCAGAGAACTCAAGGAAAGGTAATAGGTGTGCAAATAACCACTCTACTGCTGTTTGCTTTTTCATATCAGTATTCATTTCAGCTAACCACTCTACTGCTGTTTGTTTACTCATTTGTATCCTCCCAATAATATTTACATGTACCATCTTTTTCTAGTGGTATTCCTAAGAAATAACTCTGCCTAAACTCTGATGGAGTAGCAGTATGTCTGTAACAAGAGTGTTTCAGGGGGCAATCACCCCCTGAACACATTGAGATATCTGGACACATGTTATTTTGGCTTAACTGTAAATTTATTTTCTCTGCAATCCGCAATGATGGTCATAAAGTATGCTTGGTCATCTGCCTTTACTGGACGGGTAAATGAATCATAGCTTCTACCATTCTGGAAGTATACTTTTATAATTTTATGCGATGCTAAAGCAGCAATATCAGAAGAGTCAAGATGAAACCATGCATTACCCTCACAGTTAAACTTATTCCAGCTTACTAATGAAAGTTTAGTGCTATCGTCAAACATGATAATGAATTTATCATTCTCATTACAGTTACCAATATTGACACTAGTAATCATAATATCTGCAATAGATAACTGACCTCCATCTTCTACAATCCGGGCATCCATTGTAAAACCCTGAGTCTTAGCATCATTAGCAAAAATGATATTGTGTCTGGGATAATAATAACATATTTCAGTCATCTCATCACAGTCTTTTACAATACAGTGTTGTGAAAAGGATAGGAAAGGCAAAGCCATTGCCATAGCAATAAATACTTTTTTCATTTGTTGGTTAAAATTTATAAGATGATACTTCTTCTACTTTTAGAACTTTAGTGGTATAGTTACCACTGGCTTCTATATCCTGAATGAATCTCAGGAAGACTTGTAACTGATACATTTGGTCATATTCTAAGACTAACTCGGGTAGTGTATCTACCCATCTGAATCCACTGCCGGTATTTAGTATATGAAATACATTTACACCACGTATTTCTTCAGACCATTCACCAGTATCAGAGTACTCCATACTATACATAGTACCAGACTCAGTCTCTCTAATTTTAATAGTATACTCATGTCTAAACCCATCACCTGAATCTGAGTATACATGGTAAATATCTGGGTCAGCTAGTAAGACCAATAGATCTTTAAGCAATTTGGTTTTTTTACTCATACTATTCAAAATTTGCGTAACCTAGATCCTCCCATACAGGAGGTTTGGTTTCATTAGGATCATTCGTCCTTAGTTGATTTGCCGATTCCATTCTTTTTACCCCAGTTAATTATTGTTCTTTCTATTAAAAATAATACATCAGGAGCAATTTCTCCATCACAATCCTCTACACAATACACATTTTTAACATTATAGGGTTGAAAATCAGCCGGAACTGGCTTATCTACAATTGTTTTCTCTACTGTAAATACATATTTACGATCTAATTCTATGGTACCCTCATATACCTCGGTTACACTAACCGGGCTGTTGCTCATTTTGATCATTAAAAGATTGTATTAGTTTTTCTTGAATTGACTTAGATACAGGAACATCATCCCAGTATATAAAAATAAGATCACTTGAGTTTGCCATAATCTTTTGTATAGCCCCAAAGGACCATAACACAAGATATGAAATAAACAGATGTTAGGGATAACCAAATGTCAAATTCGATATATCCATAACGGCGATGGTCTAGAATGGCATTGATGATAGTAACAATCCAACAACCTGCTGCAATCACATAGTATATAGGACCATTACGAAAATCATACTTCATGTACTGCAGTATCTTTACTGTGTTGTCCATGAATCTATTCATCTCATAGTCTAGTGCCCATACCATTACTAGAGCAAGGTTTATCAGTAGGCCGAAGTAAAACAGGTATTCTGTTACCATTCCACCTATCAGGGCAAATCCTGTAGATAAGCATAGATATAAAATACCGTTACTAAAGGATGATTTAGTTATTACTGGCTTCATTACCAAACAATTGCAACGTTATTCTCGTAGGCAATAAAATACATAGTGCCATCGATATCAATTACCTCACAGTTAGCTAATGCTGTACCGATATATACCTGATCTCCTGTCTTTACAGAAGTGCATTCATCACCAGTAGCTACTACATTAAGCTTACTCCATGATTTCATGAACTCTGCTTCAAGGTTTGCCTGAACATCTTCTGTAAGGATTACCTGACTTTCAGGTCTTACGGGCTTTTCAATAAGGATTCTCTTTCCTTTTAATTTAAGATTCATCTTCGTTGGTTTTTGGTTTATTTACTTTATTCATACCGTCTGGTATAAAATGATATCTGCAATAGAACCAGTCTCCGTATTTATCTATTTCAGATTTAGGGTAACCGTTTTCTATTAGCCATTCTTTTACGTTTACTACATCAGTAGGTATTGGTTTTGGGAACCCGTACCTATAACCATTAGGTGGATCAATTATTTTCATGCGCCGTCATCTGAATAGTAATCAGAATATTCCTCGCTAAAACATTTAGTACAGATAATAGATGTAGTTAGCAAATCAAAGTAGATGCTATCTACCATGTTTTCATCATCTTCTAATCTAGCTAATTCTTGCGCACATTTGTAGATAGCATCTTTATCACAATATCTACATAGGCCAGTGCAGTTGTCTTCAGGATCTAGCATTATTCTTTTCTTTTAAATATTTTCTATACCAATTATATACTGATTCGAAAGGTACACCCATGATAATTGGGAATACTATGAATGCAACAAATATACTCAGTAGGAGCCTTGGGGTTATTGCTAAACCAATTGCAAGAAATAAACAACGCTGCATAAAGAACTGATTCATATGCCAACGATCAGTCAAGAATACAAGTATTGTAGAACTAAATGGAAACTTTTCTGGAAACATAGGTTTGATTAAACCGAGGTACCACCAATGACATTTGTATTCTTTTGTGAAATCATACTTACGATGCCAATCAAATGTTTTCATTTCTTCATCAGCAAGAGCATCCATTTTACCTTTGAATACTCCTGCTGCAACAATTAGTAATAGTATTAGTGCAGTCATGGTTTGTATTTATTGGACCAATATACACTAAATACCCTACAGTTGTATCTCTGTAGTTAAATCATTGGCAGCCAGTTGGTTATTGATACTAACCAACTCATCTATACTACCGTGCTTAACTGCGTACTTACCTTTAGAATGTACTAGCTGTGCACATTGTTCTGCCTGAATAAGATTATGATTACAGAAAGCCATTAGGCACAATATAACGTGCTCAAATGAATTGTGATTGTCATTGTATAATACAATCCTAGGTTGTGATTCTACATCTTCAAGTAATTCTTCAACGTGTTCTACTTGTGTATTCATGCTGTAAATTTTGAACTTTTAGATACCCACATTACTTTAGATGGATCATAGTCCTCAAGTGCTGACTTGACCCATGTTTCGTCTACGGTATTTCTATAGCATAGGATATGAATCTTCCCTGTCTCGTCTGGATTTAATCTAAGCAAACGACCTAGTCTTTGTGATGACTTACGCTCATTACCATATGAATGCATGATTATACCCTGTTTTAAATCTGGTATATTAACACCTTCATTTAATTGTAGGACACATGCAAGTTTAAATATATCTCCAGATTTAAATTTTTCAAGGTTAGACTCAGAACTTCTGTTGCCACTGAAATAAGAATAACTGCACAGTCTACTAGCTTGGTCTTTTGTATTAGCAAATAGGATTACTTTATCATTGATATAATTCAGTAACTCCTTGGCATACACCTCTTTACTAGGATAAGACATCAGTCCCTTCATTCTAAGGATACGCTTCATTTGTAATTCTCTCTGACTATTAGCACCATCTATTGCTCTGCACCAATAGTTGTAATCATCTAACTCTGATGTATAATAACCTCCAGTCTTGGTCTTCTTGAAATAGTTTTTGCGAGTATCTAAATCTAGAACATGTACGTATATTATGTAATCGTTTAAGATACCATCACTGACCGCATCATCTACCATATAGGTAAACTTAATGGGACAATGCTTTGCTACCATCTCACCTTTCTCAGATGATGCTATCTTAGGGGGTGTACCTGTTACACCAACGATACAACCTTTATAGTTAGATAGAACAGTATCATGCTTACGTAAAAGGTTATGACACTCGTCAAGAATAATCAAATCATAATTACTCAGGTTCTTCTTATATAAGGAAAGATAAGTCCCGTAGGAAATGTCAAGATTAGAATCCTCATATCCATGTTTAACTATCTCGTCCTTCCAGGATCTATGTATAGATACCTTCGGTGCAACAACCAAAGTCTTTAATGGAATAACTCTAGCACTTGATAGGTAATTAATATACTCTAGGCATATCTTAGTTTTACCCACACCCATACTGATTCCCAAACCAACACGTGAATTTGCAGATAAACCTTTTAATATTTTAATAGCTTCCGCCTGTATATCATCCCTTGTCATTTGCTTTTGCCTTATAATAAATTTTATTAGGATAACCTTCTGGAAAATATAACTGCAACAAGTCACAGATATATATCTCACCATAATACGAATCGTACCTACCTGCCTCCATCTCCTCGTTATGAATCTTCTCTAGATTTTTAGCATCACTCATATGATACTTACTTACCTCAAAAGATATTTCAGTTGTACTTATTCCTACCTCCTCCTCTACTAGACTCTCTAGACTTGATGGTAACTGGAGATCTTTTGAATCTCCTCTCCATGTAGGTTCATGCAGGTACCAATGTTTGGTACCATTCTCATCTTCGTATTTCTTAAATCTAATAATCATACCCAAGCGTTTTTACATTGCTTAGAACTTAAGCTAATTGATTTTACAAGTTTAGTATATTTAAAATCAAGTGCATCATCTCCATAACTTTTGTAGATATTAATTTCTGCTTTGTTAGGACTGATTCTAAATCTTCTATTTCTTACCCTTGTTATTACAGATTTGACACTATCGGCTGAAAGAAATTCAGGTTCAATAAAGGTTGATGCATACTCAGGTGTAGCTTCATTTGGAAAATAAACATCTGCAGTAACTACATAACCCTCAAACTTATCTAATAACTGTTTCATTTTTCCCATACTAATGATATAGTTTTAATGCTTTTGCTTTTGCTGGATTATCATGTATCCACGTATGACAGGTTCTACATATAGACATGAATTCAGAATCATCTAGATATAGTCCACCTACTCTACCTTGTTTATGATGTATGTCTGTAGCATTGAGGCTACAACCCGGTAGCCTAGCCTCACACATAGGATGTGTAGATAGATATGCTTTTCTTAGAGCAGTATATGCAGCATCTAACTTTTCCTTCTTAGAAGATTTGGGGGACAAAGGTTTCTGCTTTGTTGGTTTAATTTTGTCCTTACTAGAATGGCAACTCCAGCAGTCCTTACAGAACCTCTGTCTCCCCTCTTTCTTCCATATAGGCTTTTGAATGCCGCAACCGCTGCAAATTTTAGGTTTTGCAACTAACATTTTGATACTTTTAGAAACGGTAACGGTAATCTACGATCTCTTGAATCTGATCGTAAAGTTTAGAATCAACCTCACCAATGATACTGGCTATTGGTTCTAACTTTTCATGCAAGTTAACAACAGTTCTGTAATGATCACTGTTTTGAATCTCAGTAATCTCTTCGTCGAATAGAGTATTTTTAATTATAATACTACCCATGTCGAACATGTCAACTACTGACTCATATTTTTTATCAGCAAGTACAGTTTCATACAGATCATAGAGTGACTTGTTTGTAAAGTAAACAAACAGTAACTCTTTGTTGCTTAACTCGTTGAGGTTCATCTTAATTCATAAAAGTTAGACGGTAGTACTTTCTCCTGAATTAGTTTCTCTATGATATTCTCTTTCTTAATACCAAGATCTTTGAATTCAGTTGTGCTAATGTACGTATCATCCACTATCCCGGCAAACTTTTCCGAATAATCTTTAGCAAATGTACTATGATGAAATAGTTTGCACAGGAAATTAGAAACAAACTCATGAATAAGTTCTTGCTTCCATATGTTCAGAACTTTTTGTGCTCTTTGATGTACCCCATTTATCCTCTTCTTCTTAGAGTAATGCATAGTATTTAGTTCATCTTTAGAATATACAGATAGTCCAAACAATGCACGTTTGTAAAGAAAGTTTTGATAGGCATTGAACCTATCTTGCTCATAGATAACTTGAGAAGTAAATCTTTTTGGAAACTTCTGATACTCAGACAGTCCTCCAGTGTAAGTAACTTTTTGGTAGAGTGGCATAATAGATTGATTATTAAGTTGATAAAAAATAAATGGGGGCTGTTACACCCCCATTTGACCTAAATACTATACTTAAACAATTACAGACTAAATGGATCGTTATCCACGTCTGCAACTTCTTCTGTCTCAGCAAATTTAATATTTGCCTGACGTATTGCTTCACCATTTGTATGAGAAATTGTCTCATCAGTATCTGTTCCGCTCTGATTATAGAAACATTTGCGGTAGATAGGCTGCTCATTTACCATACATACAATACCAGTTTTACCTGCAATCTTAAAATCTAATGAAGGTTCTTTGGCATTGAATGGAGTCAATGATTCCTTGATAATGATTTTGCCAGGAAGAATTTCTCCTGCCATAAATCCAAGGCTTTCCAATTCATCTACAGTACCATGCATCAATGCACTCAGTACTTTGCTACGTACCCAACCTTTGTCTGTAATAACAGTACGCTTTTGTTCTACACGGATATGACCATAATTTGGATTTTCCTTAGATGGAATAACTACTTGACCAACCTCATTGGCAGTCACATAAACTTTACTAAGCATTGTAATAATAGATTTAAATTGTTAGACTAATTTTCAAGGTCGTCAAAATTTATACTGTCGTCCTTGGTATCTGGAAACTCATCAGGATAAAACTCTTTATAATAAAAGTCTATATCCCCTGATTCAGTTTCCTCTTCTGAATCAGTTTCTTCCAGTTCATCTTTATTACTTAGTACTGAATTCTTAAACGGATTTAGTATTACCTCCCCCATATTGGTGGCGATAAGGTATTGGATATCTTCAGGTGTTAGGTTTAAAACATCCGAAATATCTAGCCATATCGTCTTACCATTGGGTAACTGATAATACATATATCAAAGTTACTCAGTCTAATAAATAATTAATGAACTTAAGATATGATATACAAAATAATGTGCACTAAATAGCTAATACTAAATTAGATCACCTGGAACTATTGCTGGCTTCGCAGGAACTATTGTATTATCCATTAAGATACAATCAGGATTGAATTCCATTTCTCGTTTCTGAAATGTGTTACTCTTATCTATAAACCTAACGATGCCCTTGTAGCAATTACATGAAACAGGATCTATAGAGGTAACTTCAACATATATTCCATGATCAATAATGTATCCCTCTTCAATAGACCTATCTACATCTATGTTATAGTACAAGGTTTCAGTTGCGATTCTAACTTTGTCACCCGGCCTGAATTTAATTTCAGGAAAGGTATTGGTTAAAGCCATAAAGAAATCATTGCCAGCATAACCCTTCATTATAAGCTTTGCTAGGTACTGAACCATGAGATCTTTGTCTGGAAGACTGTTAACCAGTATGTTATCTAGAATTTTAGATAACGTTTCTTTGTTTATTGTTACACTAAATTGGTCTTGAGCCATAAAATAATTAGGTTGATTAAGGTTTTTATACGATATTGGCCATATAATTAACTGTTAGATGGCTAAAAAAAGATCTAAAGGCACGGAGATATGCATCACAGCATTAAAAAAATTTCCTAATACACCATTACTTACACTAGCTAAAAAGATATATGCAGAAGAGCCTCTGCATTTTAGTAATGTAGAGCACATTAGAAAAACTTTATCTTATCATGCCGGTAAAAGTGGACTTAGGAATAGAAAAAAACTAAAAGATAAATCAATGATGCAAGAAGTATCTTATAACTATGCTCCGTTTGAAAGTATTCCACAATCATTTGAAGAAATCCGGGAGCCATATGTATTAGGCAGTGCCACAAAAAAGATTCTAATATTATCTGATATTCATTTCCCTTATCATAATGCTAAAGCACTAAAGGCTGCAATAGATAAAGGAATACAGGAACAAGTAGACTGCATCATTCTTAATGGAGACATACTAGATTTCTACCAACTATCTGACTTCTCTAAGGATCCAAGCAAACCTAGATTCCGTAAAGAAATAGAATTAGGCAAATGGTTTCTTAATGAATTAAGACTAGCATTTCCTAAAGCACAGATATACTATAAAATTGGTAACCATGAGATGAGACTAGAAAGATATCTGAAGGTAAAGGCACCAGAAATATTTGATACTGATGAATTTAGATTGGAAATCTTACTAGAGTTTGCTAAACATCATGTGATATTGATAGATAAGTACACTGTAATTAAAGCAGGTAATCTTAACATCATTCACGGTCATGAATACAGAGGAGCTGGAGGTGCATACCCTGCTAAGTATATCTATGGTAAATCAAAAGTCAATACAATCTGTGGTCATTACCATAGATCGAGCACATACCTAGACAAAAACATGGATGGTCATTATCATGGAGGATTTTCCACAGGATGCCTGTGTGAACTATCTCCTGATTACATGCCATACAATGAATGGGTACATGGATTTGCCGTTGTCACCATGAAACAAAACGGAAACTTTAGTGTTCAGAATCTTACAATAGATAATGGGGAGATACGCTAATGCCTACTGTAATAAAGCTAGGATTGTTTGATTCAAACATGATACGCAGTGATCAGAATGAATTAGATATTCCTGAAATATATATTGACCATGCTGTTATGCAAGTTGTAGATGAAAATGCACAGCTTGTTGTGCAGTTTACCTACGAAGAACTTCGGGGTATCATGGCTATTATAGCAGCTGAACAGGAGAAGAAACATATCTATATAGCCGCAGCATCTAAAGATAATTAGTACTCAGAATGGGACTCGAACCCATACAGCTGTTATAGCCAAGGGATTTTAAGTCCCTCATGTCTACCTATTCCATCATCTGAGCAATTAGTACCCGATCAGGTATAAATTTTTATAATAACGTATAATTATACCCTATCAGGTGTAATAATAGATTAGTACCTCCACCAGGATTCGAACCTGGAATTCAATCTTAAAATATTTTGTTGTTTCCGTTATTTATTGTATATTATAAGTATGAATACTTGCCTATACTGTAAAAATGAAACAAGCAATCCCAAATATTGCTCTAAGTCTTGTTCTGCTAAACATACAAATATATTGTATCCTAAAAGAAAGACTAAAAAATTATGTACTGTTTGTAACCAATCAGTATTATCATATAGACATTCTAGATGCAAACTGCATCATGAAGAATATATGAAAACACGATTTGATTACATTAAAGAGCTAACTTTAGAGGAATATTGGAATAAAAAATCATTATCAAATTTACACTCTTCTTCAAAAAGTGTACACATTAGAGCTTTAGCTAGAAATAATTTTAAAGATCTAACTAAAAAACCATGTGCAAATTGTGGATATGACAAACATGTTGAACTTTGTCATATCAAACCTATATCTAGTTACCCAGAAACAGCTAAGATAAGCGAAGTAAATTCAGAAAAAAATTTAATTCAACTGTGTCCAAACTGTCACTGGGAACTAGACAATGGTTATATAGTGCTTCCAGAAGGATTCAAACCTTCACTCTGACATCTTAGAAGGATGCTGTTTTATTCAATTAAACTATGGAAGCATGTTGCTGTCTTTCCAGC
>Ga0315904_10000620_pt1 | contig 56456 bp, 51 predicted proteins | sample LakEriMetagenome_6_FD_203529 | JGI IMG/M metagenome (GOLD analysis project Ga0315904, IMG submission 203529) | Freshwater fungal communities from buoy surface, Lake Erie, Ohio, United States - Buoy 12 MA120 | ecosystem: Environmental > Aquatic > Freshwater > Lake | place: USA: Lake Erie, Ohio...
GACCGGAGGGAAATCGATCTGTCGCCGGACTCCGTGGTCCGTGTGTTCCGGCTACGCCGGGACACACGGGCGGAAGGCTTACTGTGGCCGCTCGCCACTGACTCGGGCAAGATACAAGGGAATACGCATCGCTTCACCCGAGGCCATCCGCATTCCCTCGGCTCACGCCTCGGGCTTCAAAGCACGGACCGTCGTGCCTGAAAGATCGCATCCACCCGCATTCGACGGTCAGAGACCGCCGCTACAGATTTGGTCAGAGACCGCCGCTACAGATTTGGTCAGAGACCGCCGCTACAAAATCGGCCAGCGACCGCCGCTACAACTTCAGACTCCGACCGTCGCTCCAACGCGGATCGCAGATTGCCGCTACAGTTTGTCCGCACCCCAACGTCCGACACCGTCACCTGAACCACGTTCCCGGCACCTGATGCTCGTTCGCACGGAAGACCTCACGAAGCGGTATGGCGGCTTCACGGCGCTCGATGCCTGTTCGCTCGGGGTGCCCGCCGGCGAGATCTTCGGGCTGCTCGGCCCCAACGGCGCCGGCAAGACCACGCTCCTGCGGCTCCTGCTCGGCTTCATTCGGCCCACGAGCGGGCGGGCGAGCGTCTGCGGCTGCGACATCGTGGCCGACCCGCTCGGCGTCCGCGACCGCACGGCCTACCTGCCCGGCGAGGCCCGGCTCTTTCGCCGCATGAACGGCCACGGCGTGCTCGACTTCTTCGCCGATCTGCGGCCCGCCTGCGACCGCGCGGCCGCGGCCCGTGTCGCGGAGCGGCTGGGGCTCGACTGCTCGCGGCAGGTGGGGCGGATGAGCACGGGCATGCGGCAGAAGCTGGCGCTGGCCGTCGTGCTCGCCACCGACGCGGCGCTGGTGATCCTCGACGAGCCGACGGCGAATCTCGACCCCACGGCCCGCGCGGTGGTGCTCGATCTCGTCCGCGAGGCGCGAGCCGCCGGCCGGACCGTGATCTTCTCGTCGCACGTGCTCTCCGAGGTGGAGGAGACATGCGACCGCGTGGCGATCCTCCGGGCCGGGCGGCTGGTCCACGAGCAGTCGCTCGACCACCTGCGGCGTTGCCACCGGATCCGCGCCCGGCTGTCGGCGCCGTTCGGCGGCGTACCGACGGCGCTGGCCGGTCACGTGTCGCTCGCCGGCGACGAGGGCGGCCGAGTCGTGCTCGAGGCGGCCGACTCGCTCGCCCCGCTGCTCGGCTGGCTGGCCACGCTCCCGGTGGAGGAGATGCAGGTCGAGCCCGTCGGCCTGGCCGCCGTCTACGACCGCTTCCACCGCGGAGCCGACGCATGATCTGGAACACTTCGATCTGGAAGAAGACCTGGGGCGACCAGCGGCTGCTGTTCCTCTCCATGGCGGCGCTGTGGGGGGCGTTTCCCTGGCTCTATCTCTGGCTCTCGGCCCAGATCCCGATGCCGGCCTTCCAGGAGGTGCTGCTGCGGGCGATCCCCGAAGACTGGCAGAAGCTCTCGGGCGTGCCCTTCTCGGAAGTGGCCACGCACGCCGGCCGCGTGGCGCTGGCGTTCGTCGATCCAGTGGTCGTGCTTGCGGCCACGGTGTGGGGCATCACCCGCGGCAGCGATGCGGTGTCGGGGCCGCTGGAGCGCGGCACGATGGAGATGGTCCTGGCCGCCCCGGTGCGGCGGTCGGCGCTGTTCCTCACGCAGGCCCTCGCCACCACGGCCGCCGCGGCGCTGCTGTGTGGCGTGCTCCTGGCGGCGGTCTGGTCGGCCGTGGCCTTCGGACCGTGGGCGGGGAAAGTCGATCCGGCGCGGTTCGTGCCGGCGGCGGCGAACGTCTTCGGCCTGATGGTGTGCGTCGCGGGGATCACGGCCTGCGTGTCGGCGGCCGACAGTTACCGGTGGCGCACGGTCGGGATCCTGTGCGGGTTCTACGTGTTCTCGATCCTGGCCAAGCTCGTGGGCCGGTTGAGCGGGCCATTGTGGTGGGTGGGCGGTCTTTCGATCCTCAATGCCTACGAGCCGCAGCGGCTGGTGGGTGGTGCGGCCGAGTCGTGGCGGCTCCTGGCCTGGTACGACGCCACGCTGCTGGGCATCGGGGCGGCCGCGTATCTCATCGGGGCGGTCATCTTCTCCCGGCGCGATCTGCCTGCGCCGCTGTAGCGGCGGTCTCTGACCCCTGTAGCGGCGGTCTCTGACCGTCGTTGCCCTCCCTGAAACCCTCGCGCCAGAACCATCGCATCCACCCGTATTCGGCGGTCAGAGACCGCCGCTACAAACTCGGTCTCTGACCGTCGTTGCCCGAAAACGCTGCCAAACGTTCCGCGGCTGGAGACTATCGCTACATTGAAGGGGCCGGGCGTGCTTCCTCTGCCGGAAATCCGGCATGCTCCCGTGTGACACGCGAGGACTTTTCATGCTCGCTCGAAAAAAACATCCCCTCCCGCTTTGCATCGCCGCCTGGCTGCTGGGCGGCGGCCTGCTACTGGGCGGCGGCCTTCCCGCTCGCGCGGCCGACAGCCCGGGGCAGGCCGATTTGGATGCGGCGATCGAGGCGAAGCTGTCGGTCGATCAGCTCGACGACTTCGGCAGGGTGCTCGACCTCTGCAAGAAGGCGGTGGAGAAGGGGCTCGACGACGACGGCCGGAAGTTTGCCGAGGAGCTTTACACGGGCACGCTCGTCGACCGGGCCGGCATGCTCGTCGAGGCGATCCTCGATGCGCCCCGGCCCGACGCCCAGTGGCCGCGGATGCGGGCCTTCGCGATGCGTGATCTCAACGAGGTCGTGGAGCGGGATCCGGAGATCGGCCAGGCCCATTTGATGATCGCCCGGCTCCAGGCGTTGCCCGGTGGCAACCGCGAGCGGGCCGCCGCCGCCGCCGCCAAGGCCCTGGAGCTCGTCGGCAACGATCGCCTCCAGCAGGCCCAGGCCCACGTCGTGCTCGGCTCGCTCGAGGAAGACGTCGCCAAGCGGCTCGAGCATCTCGGCAAGGCGGTGGAGCTGGCCCCGCGCGACGTCGAGATCCGCCGCACCCGCGGCCTGGCGCTGCTGGTGGAGGACGAGTTCGACAAGGCCCGCGAGGATCTGCTCGTGGCCACCGAAGAGGATGGCGACGACGCCTCGCTCTTCGAGGCCCTGGGCATGGCCTGCATGATGGGCGACCGGCTCGACGAGGCGGAGAAGGCGTTCGACCGCGCCCTGGAGATCGCCCCCGATGCCGCCGGCGTGCTCTTGCAGCGGGCCCGGCTGCTGGCCGTCCGCGGCGAGAAGGAGCGGTCGCTCGCCGACATCGACAAGGCCCTCGACATCGCCCCCGACGACATCTCGGCCCGCGTCCTGCGGGCCCGGGTGCATCAGCAGGCGGGCGACACGGAGAAGGCCCTGGCCGACCTGGAGGCGGTGCTGCGCGACGAGCCCGATTTGGCCGGCGCCCTGGAGCTCCGCGGCCTGATCGCCGCCGAGCAGGGCGACTACGACGCCGCGATCCGCGACTTCCGCCGCCTCGTGGCCAAAAACGCCGACGATCCGGTGCTGATCACGCAGTTGGGCACGCTCTACCTCGCGGCCCAGCAGCCCCGCGAGGCGATCAGGCGGTTCACGCGGGTCCTCGAGATCGACGAGGAGAACTTCCCCAGCCGCCGCGGTCGCAGCGACGCCGAGATCTCGATCGGCGACCACAAGGCCGCCCGTGCCGATCTGGAGAAGGCCCTCGAACTGCGGCCCGACGACACCGGCGTGCTCAACAACCTCGCCTGGCTGTTGGCCACGTCGCCCGACGACGATCTGCGCGACGGCAAGCGGGCGGTCGAGCTGGCGGTCAAGGCCTGTGAGAAGACGGAATGGAGGCAGGCCCACATCGTGAGCACGCTCGCCGCCGGCCACGCGGAAACGGGCGACTTCGACGCGGCGAAGAAGTACAGCCGCCAGGCGGTGGAGCTTGGCGATGACACGGCCGAGGTGAAGGAGCAGTTGCGGCAGGAGCTGGCGAGATACGAAGCGGGCAAGCCCTGGCGAGAGCGGCAGGAGGTCCCGGAAGGCGGCACCGCGCCGGCTCCGGCCGACGAGCCGAAGGCCGCCCAGGAGCCGCGCAAGCCCCGCCGCCCGTTCGACGAGTAGAATAGAGGCGAGGCCTTGCCGTTCAGTCAGGGGAGTTCATTCGTGACGCGACATTTTCCGATCGTCATCGAACAAGATGCAGACGGTGTGTTCATCGTCCATTGCCCGATCCTGCAGGGCTGCCGCAGCTACGGCCAGACGCTCGACGAGGCAATGGCCAACATCCGCGAGGCGATCGAGGCCTGTTTGCCAGACGGCGAAACAGCTGCCGGCACGACATTCGTCGGCGTGCGCGATCTCGAGATCGCTGTCTGATGGGCCAGCGGCGCACGATTTCCTTTCGCGACTTCATCGCCCGCGTCAAGCTCCTGGGATTTGTCGATGTTCGCCAGAAGGGATCCCACATTCGCTTCGAGCACGCTGACGGCCGAAAGACGACGATTCCTGATCACGGCGGCAAGGGTGTGCCCGTTGGGTTGCTGAACAAGATCATTCGGCATGACCTCGAGATGACCGTCGATGACTTCTTCGCCGCGGATTGATTTTTCTTGGCCGCGCTCCGCGCTGCTCCTCGCCAGCCTCGCCGCCACAGCCGCGGTGGCGGCGGAGCCGGGGGAGCGGCCGGTGATGCGGGAGTTGCCGCCGGCGGCGGTGCTTGATCGGCCGCCGTCGCAGCGGGATCTCGTCGATGCGAGGGCGGAGCTGCAGCGGCGGTTTCGGGAGCCGCTGTTTCGGGCCGGCACGGCCGCGGGCGCGAATCGCGCGGCCGAGGTGCTCCTCGACGCCGCTGTCGCGGAGCCGGATCGGGCGTTGAAGTGGGAGATGCTCGCGGAGGCCCGGCGGCTGGCGGTGGCGGCGGGCAACGCGCTGGTGATCGATCAGGCGATCGTGCTGGCGTCGGCGAGTTATGAGTTCGACGAGATCGAGACCGAGTTGCGGGCCCTCACCGAGATTCCGCTACGGGGGCTGGATCCGGGGCGGGCCATGCGACTGGCGGAGGTGGCAGAGCGGCTGGCGACGCGAGCCGAGACCGACCGGCGGTTCGACGACGCGATTGCGGCGCAGTCACTGGCGATCCGGGCCTGGCAGCGGGCGGGCAACAAAGCGGCGGCGTTGAAGGCCGCCGAGCGTCACGACGCCATCGCTGGCAAACGCGCTCCCCTGTAGCATCGCCGCCCCGTCCCTCATGCCGCCCCTGTAGCGGCGGTGGCTGCCTGTAGGCAAAACATCGCATCGTGCGATTTTTGCCTGGCGGGCCTCCGCCCGCTGGCATCAACCCGGCCCTCCGGGCCTGGCGCTGGAGAAACCTCTGCCGCTCCCCTGTAGCGGCGGTGGCTGGCCGTCGTGTCCGGTTGCTGGGAAGCCCGAAGCGTGAGCTGAGGGAATACGCGTCACTTCACCCGAGGCCATCCGCATTCCCTCGGCTCACGCCTCGGGCTTCAAGGGCAACGGGACGAAACCGCCGGGCAACGAAAGCCATGCGTTCCCCCAACCCGCATTCGCACGCCTGGAGGCGTACGCCACAACGGGCCTGCAGGCTTGCTCCACTCGGAGCCTGGAGGCAAGCGCCCCTGCCGTCAGGTCAACGCTGCTGCGGGTAGAAGTGCGACAGATTCTGGAAAGTCGCCCGGTGCCCTGTCGGCCGAATCGCTTCATCCACCTGGCGGGCCGAAGTGTCGCGCTGGATCTGCTGCACCTGATTTTGCAGCTTGGCCATCTGCCGACCCTGCTGCAGCTGCGTGATCTGCTGCTGCTGCTGCTGGAGCTGTGGCTGAATTATCGTCTGGTACACATTTTGGGTTTGCATCGGGTTCAGCCCTTGTTGCGCCATTTGCATGTAGGGACTGACGGTCGGCCGCCGGTAGATCGAGGAAAACGGCAGATTGTTCGGCCCCTGCTGGGCCAGCGCCGCGCCGGCCGAGGCCACGGCCACTGCCCCAATCACCATCGCCATCGCCATCGCCAGCATCACCGTTCGCCATTCACACTTCATCGCTTCACTCCTCGCAGTCCTCGACCCACCATACATCTTACCGCCCGCCGCCGCCGCCGGCGATCACTCGGCCACCTTGGGCATCTCGGCCTCATACTTCTTGATCACCTGATCCATGAGGGCCTTGACCGCCGCCTTCGCCAGCGGCTTGTCGTGGATCCAGGCCGCAAACTCCTCGCCGTGGGCAATGTAGGTCTCACGCAGCCAATCGGGGGCTTCCGTCAGCAGCCACGCCCGGAAGAGCAGCCACTGGGGGTTTTCGGGTCCATAAACCTCGCGAGCCACCCAGCAGATCCCGCCGAAGTTCGGATTGAAGCCGAAGGGGAAGCGGTTGATCTGCTGGACGGCGCTGGAGCCGATCAGGGCGAATCCGAAGATCCGCTCGAAGGGGGCCGTGATCTTGCCCACGATGCTATCGAAGGCGACCCACTGGTCCTGGGCGATGAACACCCGGTCGCCCGGCAGGAGCTGGTAGTTGGTGGCCGTCGAGCCCCCCTTCATGATCGCCTCGATGTCCACCGGCAGAACCTGATCGCAGCCCACGCCCGACGGGGCCGGCCGCGCGATCCAGATGTCCTTGCTGGAGAGCCGCGAGAGACCGTTGATCTGGGCCACGGCATCGAGCACCGTCTCGTTGCCGGTGACGGGAAACCGGCCCACCTGGTCGCCGAAGCCGGCGCCCTCGGTAATCACGTAGTAGACCTTCGAGTTGTAGGAGAACACATCCACGCTCACGAGCGGCGCGTCGAGGTGCTTTTCGAGGTGCTTCTCGATCGCGGCCTTGGCCTCGTCGAGCGTCAGCCCGGTCACATACACGCTGCCGTAGGTGCCGAGATTGATCGTGCCGTCGGGGCCCACGAGATGCTCGCCGGCGATCTGCTGCTGGCCCGCGGCCTGGGCGAGCGTGAGCGAAACCTGCGGCTCCCGCAGCACCCGCTTGAGGTGGCGGAAGACGGAGTCTTGGGCCTCTTCGAGCGACTGCCCGCCGACCATCACCTTCCCGTACGAGGGGCCGAGGTCGAGCATCCCGCCCGGCTCCACGACATACAGCCCGTTGATCGGCTGCTCGAGGAGCGTGCCCTCCACGATCACCTGCAGCGTGTCGAACGACTGGATGCGGAACGGGGGCTTGGGCACCACCCGCAGGGCGTCCACGAGGAGGATGTCCGGCGGCTCGATCACATAGGCCGGGAGCGCCACCTTCGCGAGTTCCTTCGCGGGCAGCCGCGCGGGATCGGTGGGCGGGCAGTTGGCGTCGAGCATCACCTGCTGCGTGGTGCTGTGCTGCGGCCTGCCAAATGTCTTGCAGCCCGTCACGGCCGCCGCTGCAGCCACGACGACGAGCAGCCCGCACAACCGGACCAGCTGCGACCGCCCCGCCTGCGGGGCGTGGAATCCGCGTGATTCGTGCTCGAAACGGCTGGCCATGGCACACTCCTTGCGACCGGTAGAGTCACTGCAATCGGGTTCATCGGCACAACCAGACGGCAAACTTTGCCCGTGTTTCCGGCAGGAGCGGGGGCGGGTTTGCGAGATTTCCGCAAACCCCCGCGGCACCGAGCGACAACGGCCTTACGAGGACGTAAACTTCGGAAACTTGGCGGTGGAGCATCGTGGGGACATGGGCGGCCGACGCCACCCAGAAGAACGGAGTTCGCGCATCCCAAAATGCCCATCCTCCCCAAACAACAAGACATCTATCCGGATGACCTCCTGGACGTGGTCGATGGCGCAGCAGGGCTGCAGCCGCCCGTCGCCGGCGGGAGGTGGGTCGCCTTCTACACGCTCTCGCGGCGCGAGAAGGATCTCATGCGTAAGTTGCAGGCCGCCGGCGTGCCCTTCTACGGCCCGATGGTCCGCCGCCGGCTCCACTCCCCGGGCGGCCGCGTGCGGGCGTCGTACGTCCCGCTTTTCCCAGGCTACGTATTCTCGCTCGTGGACGACGAGCAGCGGCGTGCGGCCCTGGCAACGAACACGGTCGCCCGCTGGATTCCGATCGTCGACGAGCGAATGCTTGTCGAAGACCTGCGGGCGATCAAGCGGCTCATCGACACCGAGAAGCCGCTCACCCCGGAGGCCCGGATCGAACCAGGGCAGTTGGTCCGCGTACGAACGGGAGCCCTCCGGGGGCTCGAGGGTACGGTGGTCAAGCGACGCGGGGCGGAGCGACTCGTGGTCGCCGTGCGGTTTCTGAACCAGGGGGCATCGATCGAGCTCGAAGACGTGGATCTCGAGCGACTGTAGTTCGCCTATGTTCAATACACTGAAGGATTCAGTCGTCGCCGCCGCCAAGGCATGGTGGCGCTCGCGGTTGCCCACCCGCGAGTCGCTCGTCGTCGCGGCACTGCTCGTCGTGATCTTCGAGGGCTGCTATCTCGCGGCGTTCTTCGTGCGCAGCGAACTGCTCCTGCGGCCGTCCGACGCCAAGACAATTCTCGAAACCGTCTGGCTCGTCGTCGGGCTGAAGCTCCTCGTCTTCTACTGGCGCGGCCTGGCCCATCGCCCCTGGCGCAACGCCCGTTTCCACGATCTCAACAACCTCCTCCGGGCGACGACCACGGCCCTGCTCGTGCTCATCGCCTGGAACTACTTCGGCACGTTCAGCTCCGCGTGGACGCCGATCCCCCGCGCGGTGCTCCTGCTCGACTGGGCATTCACACTGCTCGGCGTCGGCGGCATGCAGGCTGTCGCCCGCAGCCTCTACGAGGAGATCGTCCCAACCACGAACATCGGCAACGACCGCAACGCCCTTGTGATCGATGCCTCGCCCCAAGGCCGGGAGCTCGCCCGCTCGCTGTCACAGATCCATGGGCGTCGCTACTTCGTGGCGGGGCTCCTCGACGACAATCCAGAGCACTACGGTGAACGCGTCGGCCATGCCCGGGTGCTCGGTCCCGTGGCGATGGCGCCCGCGTGCGCCGAAAGGCTGCGGGCCCACCAGATCGTCGTCCTGCAGGGCTCCATCTACGGCCCCCGACTCCGCTCCTTGTGCGATGCATGCGCGGCACTCGGCACGCAGGTCAGCATCGCTGAGTACGCGCCGACCCAGGCGGCTCCCGGACTCAAGCGACATACGGTGGGGCGGATCACGGTTCGCGACATCGAGCTTCGGGATCTCCTGTCCCGTCCACAGGCCCAGCTCACCGACAAAGACATCGATGTGGTGCCGTTTCTCCACGGCCGCACGATCCTGGTCACGGGCGCGGGTGGCTCGATCGGCTCCGAGATCTGTCGGCAGATCGTCCGCTTCGCGCCGGCGAAGATCCTGCTCGTCGAGCGTTCCGAAATCGCCCTGTTTTCTATTCACCGAGAGCTTTCCGAGAGTGACACGCTGGGCGACACCATCCTCGAACCGCTGCTGTGCGACATCGCGCATGCCGATCGCATCGAGCAGGTATTCGCCGAGCACAAGCCGGCGGTCGTGTTTCACGCCGCGGCCTTCAAGCACGTGCCGCTGATGGAAGCCCATCCCATCGAGGCGATCGAGAACAACGCCTTGGCCACGGCCACGCTGGCGGAACTCGCCGACACTCATGGTGTCGAGGCGTTCGTGGCCCTTTCCACCGATAAGGCCGTCCACCCGTCGAGCATCATGGGGGCATCCAAGCTGATCGCAGAGCGATTTCTCCAATCCTTCAACGAGACGTCACGGACGCGGTTCGTCGTCGTGCGGTTCGGCAACGTCCTCGGCTCGAGCGGCAGTGCCGTGCCGGTCTTCACCGAGCAGTTGGCGAAGCGGCAGCCGATCACGATCACCCATCCCGAGGTCCGCCGCTACTTCATGACCATCGATGAGGCTGCGCAACTCGTGCTCGTCGCCGGCGCCTTGGCCCCCCGCGGCGGCACATACGTCTTGGAGATGGGCGATCCGATCGCCATCGTCGATCTCCTGTCGAGTCTGGCGTTCGTGATGCAGGTGCCGCAGAGCGCGGTGCGGATCCATTACTGCGGGCTGCGGCCGGGTGAAAAACTCAACGAGGAGCTGTTCTTCGAGGACGAACAGCGGACGGCGACATCCCACGCGCTCGTCACCCGTGCCAACCGTCCACAGCGACCGCTCTCCGTCGTCCGGCACTGGCTCGGTGACCTGAAAAACGCCGTGGCCGGCGGCGACTCGCATGCCGCCGCCCACATGCTGATGCAAATCGTCGCCGCCGACTGCTGCGACCTCGTGGCTGTCGCCAACGAGCCGTCCGATGCCGATCAACTCGTCGAGAACACCGTCGAGCAGCAGGGATGACAGGCAACCCGGCGACCAGCGCACCCGCCGCTCGGCCCATTCGCGTTCCACTCGTCCGCCCTGATCTGCCGTCGGCGGAGTCGCTCCGTCCGGCCATCGCCCGGGCCTTGGAGAGCGGCATCGTCACGAAGGGCGGCTGCCTGCGGGAGTTCGAGGAGGCCGCGGCGGCGGTGATTGGCTGCCGCAATGTCGTCGCGGTTTCCAGCTGCACGGTCGGCCTGACGCTCGTGCTGCGTTCCCTGGCGGCGCTTCGACGTGACGCGGAGTCATGCCGCACGGCGGCCTGTGCGCTGCCTGGTCATGCAACCCAGCGACGCGATCCGCAACGCACGGAAGTGATCGTGCCGAGTTTCATCTTTCTGGCGGCGCCCGCTGCCATCGCCTGGGCTGGCCTAAGGCCGGTGTTCGTAGAAGTCTCCGCCGCGGACTACACGGCCTCCGTCACGGCGATAGAGGCGGCGATCACCGAGCGAACTGCGGCGATCATGGCCTGCCACACGTTCGGCTGCCCGTGCGACCTTGACGCTCTGCAGCGCGTGGCCGACCGGGCCGGCGTGCCGCTCGTCGTCGATGCCGCGCATGGCCTCGGATCGCGGCGAGGCGGCAGGCAGGTGGGAGCGGAGGGGCTCGCGCAGGTCTTCAGTCTCTCACCCACGAAGCTCGTGGTGGCAGGTGAGGGTGGGCTGGTGGCCACTTCGTGCGACTGCCTCGCAGACCTGATCCGCATGGGCCGGGAATATGGCAACGACGGCCACTATGGCTGTTCGCTGCCCGGCACGAACGGACGGTTGCCCGAGTTGTCGGCTATCCTCGGCCGGGCGTCACTCGCGCGACTCGATCAGGTGGCGGACCGCAGATCCGCGGCGGCTGAAGCCTACATGACCGCGCTCGCGGGAGCACCAGGGCTGGGCTTCCAGCAGATCCCGGCGGGATCCACGACGAGTTGGAAGGATTTCACGATCAGCGTCGATGCCGCGGCGTTTGGCCTCTCGCGCGATGCTCTGCAGCAAGAATTGGCATCGAGCGGCATCGAAACCCGTGCCTACTACTCACCGCCGTGCCATCGGATGGACGCGTTCCGCGACTTTCTGCCCTCGGGCACCGAACTCCCGGTGACCGACCGGCTCGCCGACACGCTCCTCGCCCTGCCAATGGGCGTTCACGTGACGCCGGAAGTGGCACATGCCATCGGGGACACCATCCGATCGCTCCGCCCCACGATGAAGGGCGTGTGATGCCGACAACAACCCCTGATACCAGCGAGTTCCCATCGCTCGACTCCATCGAGGCCGTCCTTTGGCCGGCGGCGGCGCTGCTGATCTTCGTGATCACGGCCGTCCTGGTCGATGTGATGATTCTGCTGGCCGCCAGGTGGCGGCTCGTAGACCTGCCCAACCGCCGCAGTGCCCACTCGCTGCCCACCGCGCGGGGCGGCGGGCTGGCGATCGTTTCCACGTTTTCGCTTGGTGCGCTCGCTGTCGCGATGCGCTGGCCGATGGCCACGGTTCCGGTGCTCGCCGGCGCTCTCATGCCCTGCCTGGCGATCGCGGCCGTGGGATTCGTCGATGACATCCGGCCGCTGCGGGCGACGCTGCGGCTGTTTATCCAGCTCGCCATTGCTGCGATCATCACCTGCGCCCTCGGCCCGGTGGAAGCGATTGCCATCCCAGGGCTCCCGCGATTCGAACTCGGCGCTTTCGCCTTGCCATTCACGATCGTGTGGATCGTGGGCATGACGAACGCCTTCAATTTCATGGACGGATCCGACGGCATGGCGGGGACGGGCGCCGTGGTCGCGGGCCTGTGCATCGGGCTGTTCGGGCTGCTGCTGCAGGCGCATGTGCCGATGCTGCTGGGCGGCTTCTTGGCAGCGGCTGCTGCGGGATTTCTGGTCTTCAACTGGCCGCCCGCACGAATCTTCATGGGCGACGTGGGGAGCGGGTTCCTGGGGACGTTTTTCGCGGCCCTGCCTCTTGTGTTTCCGGCCACCACGCGGCCGCTGGTGTTTCTGCCGATCTTGTTCTGCCTGTGGCCTTACATTTATGACCCATTCGTGTCGGTGCTGCGGCGGATCGCAAACAGGAAAAACCCGTTTGAGCCCCATCGCGAGTTTCTCTTTCATCGCCTGATTCGCAGCGGCGTTTCCCACTCCCGGGCCGCCATGCTCTATGCCCTGATGGCCGCCCTGGGCGGCTTGGCCGGCATGGCCATGCTCGCCGATCACCTGCCGGCATGGTTTCGTGCAGCCATGCCGTTGGCAGTCGTCGCGTTCGCTACTGCCCTTACCTGGGGAATCGAGTGGCGCTGTTCCCGATTGGAACTCGTGCCCGCGGAAAGCGGCCATGCCCCCAAGCCGCGCTGACATCGCCCGCGCGGCCCGCAAGCCACGATCGGTAGCGCCATGACCGTTTCCTTCGCCGCGGCATTGACGGCCTGCGCGCTCGGCGGGGCGGCGGTCATCGCCCGGGCGCTCGCCACTTGGCTGCCGGGCATGGGGATGATGGACACGCCGGCGCCAGGCTTTCAGGAACGAGCCGTGCCACGCGGCGGCGGCCTGGCGATCGTACTCCCGTTGCTGGTCCTGGCAGTGCTCGTCATCCCGCAGGATGCCGCAGCCCGCCGGCACATGGTGATCCCACTGGTTGCTGCCATCGGGATCGCGGTCGTCAGCCTGATCGACGACATTCGCACCCTCGCCGTGCCCGTTCGGCTCGCAGTGCATATCGCTCTCGCGGCGGCGACGATCGCCGCCCTCGGCCCGGTCGAGGAGATCTCGGCCGGCCCGCTCGGCAGACTGTCCCTTGGCGTCGCCGCCTGGCCGCTGACGCTGCTGTGGATCGTGGGCATGACCAATGCCTTCAACTTCATGGACGGAATCGACGCCATGGCCGGCATCACGACGGTCGTCGCCTCCGGGGCGGTCGTCGTGGCCACGTGGCTCGTGGGCGAACCGCACGTGTGTGTTCTGGCCTTGCTGTTTGGCAGCGCCGCGCTCGGCTTTCTGACTGCCAACTGGCCACCTGCGCGGATCTTCATGGGGGACGTGGGGAGCACGTTCTGCGGTTTTCTCATCGCCGCGATACCTCTCATGGCCCCGACAGAGAGCGAGTCGCGTCTAGCCCCGATCGTGGGGCTGGCCGCAAGCCCATTCCTGCTCGACACGGCCAGCACCTTGGCACGCCGACTGCTGCGCGGCGAGAATATTTTCCGATCCCACCGCAGCCACCTCTACCAACGGCTCGTGCTCGCCGGTTGGCCGCATGCGCTAGTGTCGTGCCTCTACGGCGCCGCAGCTGCAGCTGCGGCTGGCGTGGGAATCGTCATGACCCTGGCTTGATCGCACCATGATGCTTTATGCCCGCTGCCTGAAGCGACTGACCGACGTCGTGGCATCGGGATTGCTGATCGTGATCCTGCTCCCGCTCATGGGAATCGTGGGCCTGGGCGTGCGGCTCGCGCTCGGCGCGCCGATCCTTCATCGCGACGAGCGGGCCGGCCGCGCCGGCCGGGCCATCCGAATCGCGAAGTTTCGCTCCATGACCAACGCGACCGGCCCCGACGGCCGCCTCCTGCCCGACTCCGCCCGCCTCGGCCCCTTCGGACAGTTTCTGCGGCGGACGAGCCTCGACGAATTGCCGCAGCTTTTCAGCGTGCTGGCCGGCGACATGAGCCTCGTCGGCCCCCGGCCGCTGCCGCTTCGCTACGTGCCGCGGTATTCTCCCCGCCAGGCCACCCGGCTCGACGTTCGGCCGGGGCTCACCGGCTGGGCCCAGATCCATGGCCGCAACGCCGTCGATTGGCCGGAACGGCTGGAACTCGACGCCCAGTACGTGGAAATGCTGGCCCGCCCGACGGCCCCGCTGACCGATCTCTGGATCGTGGGCGTGACGGCGTTTCAAATACTCCTCCAAGCTGTGACCGGCCGCGGGATTGCCGCGCCGGGAGCCGCCACGATGCACGAGTTCACCCCATGACTTCCCCGCAGCCGTCCGTGTCCGACGCCATCGCCGCCGCGATCCGCACGGTGCTCCACGACACCGGCCGCGACGCCAAGGCGGTCGAGCCTACGATGCTCCTGGCGGCCGACCTCGGCCTCGACTCCCTCGACCTCGCCCAAACGATCGTGCTCCTGGAGCGGTCGCTGGGCATCGACCCGTTCCGCCAAGCCCCGGCCGCCGGCGGCCGGCCCACCATCCGCACCGTCGCCGACCTGATCACGATCTACACCTCCGCTCTCACCACTCCATGACCACCGCACCTACCATCCCCGACGCCGCCGTCGAAGACCGTCTCGCCTTCGCGATCACCGAGATCGCCCGCCAGTCGCCCGACCGCGCGGCGATCGTCGCCGCCGCCGGCTCGACCAGCCGCCGCGCGATCGACTATGCCGCACTCGCCGCGGCCGTGGAAAAACTCGAGGCCGCGCTCGACGCCCACCGCCCCGTGGGCGTGGTCGCCCGCGCCGTGCGCGTGGAATCGCTCGTGGCAATCGCCGCGGCCTGCGGCCGCCAGCACGTGCCGGTTGCCTTTCTCGCCGAGGACTCCCGCGACCTGGTCGGCGAACTTCGCGACTGGGTCACACTCGACGATTCGCTCACGCTTCCCGACTCGGCCACCAGCGGCCCGCAGCGGGAGTTTGGTGCGATTCCGGCCCAGGTGGTCGTGGCCACCTCCGGCACGAGCGGCCCGCCCAAGCTCGTCCAGCACTCCTGGGATTCGGTGCTCGCCGCGGCCCGCCTCGCCGAGCAGTGGCACGGCCTGGCCTGGCTGCTGGTCTACGACTCGACCCGGTGGGCCGGCATCCAGGTGTGGATGCAGGCGCTGTTGACCGGCGGCACGCTCGTTGTGCCCGCGTCGCGAGATCCCGACGTCGTCGCCGCGGCGCTGGTCGCCGAGCAGGTGGCCGTCCTGCCGGCCACGCCCACCCTCTTGCGGCGGCTGCTGACATCGGCCGACCGCAGCCATCTCGCCCAGGCGGCTCCGGCGCGGATCACGCTCGGCGGCGAAGCGGCCGACGCGGCTCTGCTGGCTGACGCGAAGGCGCTGTTTCCGCAGGCGAAGATCACGCAGGTCTACGCGACCACGGAGCTGGGTGAAGTTTTTCGCGTGGCCGACGGCCGGCCCGGCTTTCCCGCGGCCTGGCTCGGCAAATCGCTCCCCGGCGGCGTGCGGCTCACGACCCGCCGCGACGGCGAGCTGCTCGTGCAGCTTTCGCGCGATACGGCCGAGGTGGGCACGGGCGACCTGGTGGAGCGGCGTGGCGACCGCTTCGAGTTCACGGGCCGCCGCAGCGACGTGATCGTGGTGGGCGGTGCGAAGGTGTTTCCGAAGCGGGTGGAGGAGATCCTGCGGCGGGTGCCGGGCGTGGCCGAGGCCCGCGTCTACGGTCTCCCGAGCGCCATCACCGGCGAACTGGTGGCCGCGGAGATCGTGCTCGCCGACCCGCTGCCGGAAGCGACCGCGCCCGACCAGGTCCGTACGGCCGCCCTGGCGATCTGCCGCGAATCGCTCGAGCCGCAGAGCGTGCCCCGCGTGCTCGACATCGTGAAGCAGATCGCCACCACCGCCGCGGGCAAAACCCCCCGCCGCCCCGCCACAGTCCATCCGTGACCGTTAATGCCTCGCCCCTGTAGCGGCGGTCTCCGACCGTCGTGCCTCCCCTGTAGCGTCAACTCGCCGTCCCTTATGCCCGATTGCCGGGAAGCCCGAAGCGTGAGCTGAGGAAATACGCATCGATCCACTGACGCCGTTCCGGCCTCGCCTCGATTCTTGGCCACTCCACCGCGTAAAATCCGTCCATGCTGACCGAATATCTCCACGCCGCCGCCACTCACGCCCGCTACGAGATCCTCCCGGAGGATGGCGAGTTCTACGGCGAGATTCCTCCCTGTCCTGGTGTGCATGCGACCGGCTCGACCTTGGAAGCGTGTCGCAGCGAACTGCTTTCGGCTCTAGAAGACTGGATTCTGTTTCGCATTCATCGCCACCTTCCCTTGCCAGTAATTGATGGCGTCTATCTGACAGTCAAGGCGGAAGCCTCATCCTGAATGCCTGCCTTCGGCCCCGTGTCACGCCGGGTCGTAATCTCCCTCGTCTCTGACCGTCGTTCCTCCCTCTGTAGCGGCGGTCTCTGACCGTCGGTTTCGTGCGGCCTTTGATCTCCCTCATCTCCGGCGGCTCGCGCGGCCTCGGCCTCACGATCGTCGAGCGGCTGCTTGCCCGCGGCGATCGCGTGGCCACGTTCTCCCGCTCGGGCTCGCCGGCTCTCGCCGCGCTCGCCGCGGCGCACCCGGATCGCCTGCACGCCGAAACCCTCGACGGCTGCGACTCAGCCGCGGTGATCGGCTTCGTGGGCCGGGTCGTGGACCGGTTCGGCGGCCTCGATCACTGCATTGCCAATGCGGCGATCGCCCATGAGGGCGTGCTGGCGACGATGCGCGACGACGAGATCGACTCGATGCTGACGGTGAACGTAAAAGCCTCGATCGTGCTCGTCCGCGAGTGCGTCCGCCAGATGCTCGCCCACGCCCCAGCCGCCGGCAGCGCCTCCCCACACATCCCTCTCCCTTTGGGAGAGGGTGGCCGCAGGCCGGGTGAGGGTGCCTGCGCCGCTGGCCCCTCCATCACCCTCGTCTCCTCGATCGTCGCGTCCCGCGGCTCCCCTGGCCTCTCCGTCTACGCCGCGACGAAAGCCGCGTTGGAGGGCTTCGCCCGCAGCCTCGCCCGCGAGGTGGGCCCGCGTGGCATCCGCGTCAACTCGATCGCCCCCGGCTTTCTGGAAACCGACCTCTCGGCAAAGCTCTCGGCCGACAACCGGGCCCGCATCGCCCGCCGCACGGCCCTGGGCCGCCTCGGCGCCACCGCCGACGTCGTCGGCGCCATCGAGTTCCTCACCAGTCCCGCCGCCGCCTTCATCACCGGCCAAGTGCTCACGATCGACGGCGGCAGCTGATCAGCCCGTCGGCCGCAGCACGGAATCGTCAAATCACCGTCGCGCCCGCGCTGCCTGGAAGCCCGAATCGTAAGATGAGGGATTACGCGTCGCTTCACCTGAAACGATCCGCATTCCGCTCGGCTCACGCCCCGGGCTTCAAGGGTAAATCCCGCTGCCCTGCTTGCCGCCGCCAACGCCTCCGCTTCGGCTCCCCCCGCCCCTCGTGGCGCACGCCTCCAGGTGTGCGAATCCGGGTCATGGTACGCTCAAACGCATTCGCTAGCCTGGAGGCAAGCCTGGAGGCTTGCGCCACTGAAAGCCAGAGCCACTCACCGCCAGGCCCGGTCTCGGCAGCGTGTCACCCCGCGGTCACGCCCGGCCGTGTTTGCCGAGGTAGCTGCCGAGCACGACGAGCGAGAGCGGTCGCGACCAGTGGATCTGTTGGCGACGAGCCTCGTAGTCCGCCCATGTCTTCCGCACGACGTCGCCGGAAAAGAGCGGGCATTCCGCCAGGGTGGCGACTGCGGCCTCGCACTGATCGCGGAGCGGTCCGAACATCCAGTCACTGAACGGCAGCGAAAAGCCCCGTTTGGTCCTGGTAAAAACTTTCCTCGGAAGTGCGTCGGCCATCGCCTTCCTGAGCAGGTGCTTCGGCAGGGAGCCCCGCGGTGCCCGCGCCCAGCCGGGCAGGGCTGCTGCCCGCTCCACCACCCTCTGCCCCAGGAATGGCACTCGAATCTCGAGCGAGTGCGCCATGCTGTTGGTATCCGAGTCACGCAGCAGCGTGTTTCCCATGTAGAGGCTCAGTTCGGCCCGCGAGACGGCGGCGAATGCGTCGCGCGAACGACTTTCGAGCGCGGCCACCGCCTCGGGCGGCAGGTAGGCGGGGGTCAGGCCAAGCTGACTCGCCTCGAAGCCGAGTGCCTGAAGAGCGGCATCACTTTGGGTGCGGCGGCTGAGCGCGGTGAGCTCGATCGGCGAGGCGATGCTCGACAGCAAATCGACGAACTTCGCCCGCTTCCCGGCGGGGAGCCCGAACAGCAGCCGCTCCGCCGCGAACTTCCGCAGGCTTCGCGGCAGCCAGGCCACGGCGGCCAAGGCGAGCCGGGCCCGGGGCACCCGACGGAACGAGGGGTAGCCGCTGAACAGCTCGTCCGCACCGAGCCCGGAAAGCGCAACGGTGATGTCGTTGTCTTTGACGACGCCGCTCACGATGTAGGTATTGAGCCCGTCGATGCTAGGGCGGTCCGCGGCCTTGAGCCATTGGTACCACTGCAGCATCGCCCAATCGCCATCGACGATGGTCTGGAAATGGCGGGTGCCCACGGCGTGCGCAGTCTCGGTGGCGGCGTCCGTCTCGTCGCTGATACCGGGCACGTCGTAGCCGACGGCGAAGCTCGAAACCCCGCCGCAGGCCTGAGTGGCGAGTGCGGCCATGGCGGCGCTGTCGATGCCGCCTGAAAGAAACACTCCCAGCGGCACGTCGGCCACGCACTGCCGCAGCACGGAATCAGCGAGATCGTCGTGAATCGAAGCCACGAGCTGCGATTCGGCCGGGGGTGTGGCGAGTTCGGGAAAACGCCAATAGCGGCGCTCCTTCGGTCGCGTGCCGGTGAGGGCATCGCTGTCGAGCCACACGCAGGTGCCGCTCGGCATGGAGCGAATGTGCTTGTGCACCGTGAGCGGATCCTGCGGCGCCCCGTACGCCAGGCATCCGGCTATTCCGGCGGGGTCGAGATCGGACGGCACGAGTCCCGACGCCAGCACAGCCCGCACTTCGCTGGCAAAGACGACGCTTCCCGGCACAGAGGCCACATACAGCGGCTTGATGCCGAGGGGGTCCCGCGCGAGAAGCACCCGCCGTCCAGCCGCATGATAAAAGGCGAGGGCGAACATTCCGTCCAACTCGTCGAGCGCCCGCTCGCCCCAGGTGGTCAACGCCCGCAGCAGCACCTCGGTATCGCCGCTGGAGCGAAACGCGCACCCTTTGGCCTCCAGCCGGCGCCGCAATTCGACGAAGTTGTAGATCTCGCCGTTGAAGATGATCGCGTCGCCCGAAGCGGGGTCGATCATCGGCTGGTGGCCGAGCGGCGAAAGGTCCATGATCGCCAGCCGGCGAAAGCCAAACCCGCAGGCCGCGCCGGCGCCGAGCGGGAATTTCTCGAAGCCCTCGTCGTCAGGACCGCGATGCACCATCGCGCGCATCATCGCACGAACGGCCGGCTCGACGCCGCCGCCGTCACCGCGCAGCACTCCAGCAATCCCGCACACCGTGACAACGCGATCGATTTTGGGGGTTCGGCCGCCCACGTTGGGCGGCCGAACCCCAACTCTACCCGGTTGGAACGGGCCCGCCGCTTACGGTTTGGCAACAAACCCGACCCGCGACGGCGGCCCCAATGGAGTTCGGGGATTTTTGCGGGCGAAAATCCAGTTCATGGAATGAACCTTGCGGAAATGTATACTTCGAAACGGGTCGGGTGATCTTCCGCGAATACCGCTGGTGCTCTGCGGCGGCGTCACCGAAGAGAACGGAGTCTAGACAGCGCCCCCCTTATGGCGATTACCCCCACATCAAACTTCGCTCGAGTGATCGTCGTCGGAGCCGGGGGTTTCGCGAGAGAAGTGTTGCACTGGGCCCGGGATGCTTGGCCTGATTGTGGCCGACGGATGGCAGGTTTTCTTTCCTCCGAACCACGACCTGTCGCACCGCATTCGCACGACCTCGCAGTGCTTGGCGATCCCGAAACCTTCGTGCCCCAGCCTGGCGATGCGTTCCTGCTGGCCATCGGCATTCCCGGAGTTCGCCGGAAAGTAGCCGAGTCGCTCGAGGCTCGCGGAGCCACTTTACTCACGCTCGTTCATCCCACCGCCGTCGTCGCGTCCACGGCCTCGATCGGCGGCGGATCGATTCTCTGCCCCTTTTCGATCGTGAGCGACTCGGCACGAATCGGCCGCTGCACGTTGATGAATTATCACTCCTCGCTGGGCCATGATGCCGCCACGGGCGACTTCGTCGTGCTCTCCCCCTACGCCACGCTTGGCGGCGGCGCGCATGTGGACGACGACGTCTTCCTCGGCCTCCATGCCTCGGTCGGCCCAAGCAAACGCATCGGACCGAGGAGTAAGGTCAGCGCGAATTCAGTCGCGCTCTCCGACGCACCTGCCGATTCGCTGGTGTATGGCGTGCCCGGCAGGGTGCAGCCGTTCGTGTCCGGGGCCGCATGCTGATATCGCGTGTTTGCGACGGTCCTGAACCCGCGACCGGGCTTCTGTAAATGTTCGTGGAAAGGTCGAACGCATGAGGGAGTTTCGGTTGCTTCGGCGTAGGTTCGTCGAGGAATCGCCCCAGAGTGATTGGTTCGTCGTGTGCGTCAGAAAATCCGGCCCTGGATTCGACAGCGAGGGCTTTGCCCGCGCGGTTGCCGCTGCGGCAGGAGTCCATGGCGTGACGCACGTTGTCGGCCGTGGACTCGCCGTTGCTGTCGCTGTCGGCCGTGCCGAGCAGGTTGCGACTTCGGCTGACGGCCGTCGAATTGCCATGATTTTTGGCGAGACGCACGGTGCAACCGCGCTTCGTGCCGGCGATGCCGCCGACAGCGGCCGGGAAATCTCGGCAGACGCAGCTCATGGGCTGAATGGTTCCTGGGCCGTCTTTCAGTTTGACGCAGATTGCGACCACGCCTGCTTCATCACGGACCGCCTCAACTCCCGTCGTGTTTTCGCGGGGACTCAAGCGGATGCACACTGGTTCTCCAGCAGCCTTGACCGGCACCCGCTTCGTGGTAACGCAATCGATCCCGTGGCGATCGGCTGGTATCTCACCCATGGTGCGATCTACGGCAACCGCACGCCTTACAAGGCTGTTCGCGTGCTTCCGCCGAGCGTATTGCATCGAATCACTCCGCAGCGCGCGGCATCCGAGCGGTACTGGTCGCCCACGTTCTCGTCGGGAGCTGTGGCCGGCACCGATGTCCGGCGCCTGGAGGCTGATTTCGGCGACCTGCTCGTCGATGCCGTGCGGTGTCGGATCGACGGTGCGGATCCGCTGTGCGTGTCGTTGAGCGCCGGCTATGACGCCGCCGGCATCGTCGGCATTCTCGGCGAACGGCTGCGGCAGCCCGGCGTCACGTGTTTCTCGTACGCCCGTGGCGAAATCCGACCGAACTCCGATGAATCCATTTCCCGCCAAATGGCAAGCCGACTCGGCTACAAGCACGAGATACTGTCGAGCTATCAGGGCGACTATTCGTCATGGATCGAGACCAATGCCCTGGCGAGCCGAGGAATGGCCGGGCTGTGCGACGAGGTCGACACCTGGGCGACGCTGGCCTCGCAGATGACGGGCCCAACGGCGGCGATCATGGTCGGCGACGAATGCCTCGGCTGGACGGATTATGCCTTAGCGCAACCAGTTGACGCGCTTCGCGCTGCGCAGATTCAAGGCGGGCCGCACCTCGCCCCGGCGGCGAGCGTGCTCGACACCGCCGTGTGCGAGAGCGTGGCCGCGGGCATCGAGGCGGACATCCGCTACATGCTCGCAGAAGCACCGCGGTTCGACGACTTGCACGACCTTAAGGATTACTTCTACATCACTCAGCGGGCGCCGAACTACATCCTGCCGTGGCGGCAGAATTTCGCGAGCCGCGTGGCAACGGTTCGGTCGCCGCTCCTCGACTCCCGCGTGCTGGACTTCATGGCGACGGTGCCGGCGCCGCTGCGGCGGCAGAAGGCCCTCTATCGCCGGACCATCCGCCGGCTCTGTCCGCAGACTTTTGCGCTGCCGCGGGCCACGTCGGCAAGCTACCACATTGACCACTCGTCCGAGTTCGCCACCGCCGCCGGGCATCTCATGCCCCTGGAATGCCCGACGCTTGCCAGCCTCGCATCCCCACAACTCCAGGATGCCGTGACGCAGGCGACCCGATCGGCCCACAGGATGCCGCCAAGGCTGTCGCTCTACAAACTCTTGGTCAATGCGATCAAGCACACGCCCGTCGGTGACATGCTCCGCAAGGCACAGCCCGCGCCGCCGGTACGCAATCCATCGCCTGCTGAACTCATGGCAAGGCTTTTGTGCCTCGATCGTGCTCTCGTCGTGACCGGCTCCACTTGAACGCGAATGTCGAATCAAGACGTGCAGCGACTTCGTCCGATAGCGACGTTCGAACCGAAGTTCAGGCCGAACGGCCGCAGTGGTTCGGGAAGCCGCGCCAGCATTCTGCCCGGCGGGCGGGCGCTTGGTCGGCCGCGTCCAGCCTGGCTTCCACCGCGTCGCAGTTCGTGAGCGCTGTCATCCTCTCTCGCATTATCTCGCCAGAGGAGTTTGGCACCTTCGCGTTGGCAACCGCCATATATGCCTTCCCCGCCCAGCTCGTCGGCCAGTCGCTTGTATCCGCGACGATCCAACACGCCGATCTGACTGAGCAGCAGGCCTCCAACATGTTTTGGACGTGCCTGGTCATCTATGCGGCGATGGGGCTGGCATTCGTGGCGGCGGGGCCGGTCGCAGCCCGCTTTTACAATGAGCCGGTCGTGTCTCACTTCATGACGGTCTATGGCCTGGTTCTGGCGGTGGATGGGTCGGGACTGCAGCATCGGGCGCTACTGTCGCGATCGATGCGATTCGATGTCTTTGCCAAGGCGGCCGTCGTGATTGGTCCGATTTCTTTGCTTGCGGGCGTGCTCTTCGCCTGGGCAGGTGCTGGGGCATGGGCACTCGCCGCGCAGGTGGTGGTAACGGTGCTGCTCGACCGGCTCGTGCTCTTCTCGGTCGTGCGGTGGCGGCCGTTGCGTTTTCGTGGCGGAGCCGGCATTCGTAGCCTGCTGCAGTTCACGTCCAAGAGCGCGATGGCCAGTGGGCTCCATCTGCTCTATAGCCAGTCGCAGGCCATCGTGCTTGGGCGGCTTGCTTCGGTGGCTGACGTCGGCATTTACACCCGCGGCCAGGGGCTGTTCCTTCGGCCACTGCTTCAGATCTTCAATCCCGTGCAGGCCGTTTTGCTGCCCATCTTCTCGGCGCGGCGGCACGATCCCGAAGCGCTCGGCATGGCGGTTCGCAAAGCCACTGCCGTGCTCCTCGCGTTGATCGTGCCCCTGACGGCATGGATGATTGCCGCGGGGCCGGACATCGCGGAGACGCTGTTGGGCGAACGCTGGCGCGTCGTGGGCAACACGCTCCGCCTGTTCGCGATCGGTGCCACGCCCTGGCTGTGGCTTTCGCCGCTCGGCAAGGTGAACGAGGCCTTTGGGCATCCGAGTCGGGCTGCCTCGGTTCGCCTCGTCTTGCTCCCGATGCTGATCTTTGGCCTGTTTTGGGCCGCTCCCCGGGGGGCGACGTACGTGGCGGGGCTCTACGCGGCGATCGAGTGGGCGAGCGTTCCGCTTGGATTCTGGCTCCTGACCCGGGAGATGACGCTGCGACTCGCGTGGTATCTCAGGCCAACGCTTGAATTGGGGGTCACGGGCGTCGTTCTTACGGCTTTGCTAGCGTTGATGACGAGGCAATGTCACGCGCATTCACTCGGCGCGGTCGGCACTGCCGCGGCAACGTTCACGGCCGCGTACGTGGCAGGGGGCCTGCTCTTCGCCTGCACTCCTGCGGGCCGGCTGGCACTGTCCGAAGTCGTACACGTTTGGCGATCGAGGCGAATCATGCAAGGAGTTGGTTGACCATGACCCGAGCTTCCGATTCGATACCCCCGCGGAATGCGCGGGCGGTCGTGGACCTCCTTTTCACGCAGCGTCCCTCCTTTCACGGCGAGCTTTCCGCCGGGTCGGAGAACTATGCCATCACGCGTGAAGTGTGCGACTGGCTCGCCGAGCATGTGCCACAGGGCAGCCGAACGCTCGAAACGGGTTGCGGCTACAGCACAGTCTCCTTTCTGTGTCGATCAGGGAGGCATTCGGTCTATTCCCCGTTCGCCGGAGAGCACGATCTGATCAGGCGGTGGTGTGCGTCGCAGGGCATCGATACCAGCCACGTCACGTTCTTCGCCGAACCGTCCCAGCAGGCGCTGCCGGCACGGCCGCGGGAGCAGCTCGACGTGGTGCTGATCGACGGCGACCACGCATTTCCGGCGCCCTTCATCGACTGGTACTACCTTGCGGACGATGTCGCCCCCAACGGCTTGCTCCTCGTGGACGACACGCATCTCACCACCGGCAGAATCCTGTTCGACTTCCTCGTTTCCGAGCGGACACGATGGCAGTTAGTATGCGAGTTGGGTAAGACAGCGGTTTTTCGCCGCGTGAACTCGGAAGCCGTGGCCATTGGCAAATCATGGGCGGACCAGCCCTACGTTCAGGATTTGCAACGCCACCCGCCCGACCTCCTTGGGAAGATCAATCGCGGCTGCAGGAGTGTGGCTTCGGCGGTATTGCCGGCGGCGATCAAGGCCCCGTTGCGTAAGCTGTTCGGCTGATTGGCCGGTCGCAGACAAGTCGAGGCCCAAAGTGATGTCATCCGCATTGCTAGCCAAGGTCGTTGTGAACGCTTTGCTGTTTCGGGACGGACCTTGCCCGTCGTCGCGAGCGGACTTCGCGTCAATGTCGTGCTATTCCCACAAGATTGATCTCTGAAATCCCCTTCCGGCTGGAGCCGCAAGGCCCGCCACGGATGAAGTAACTTAATGTCATCAACTGTTCCAGGTCGCCTGATCAGCTCCGCGTGGAAGCGGGCCAGCAGCTACATTAGGTATTCATCGATTTACCGGTCCTTTCGCGAATACACGATGGTGCCGCAAGGCATGTTCGTCGACAACTTGCGAGTCGCGGCGCTCGTGGCCGACGTTCCAGGGTGCGTGGTTGAGTGCGGTGTCTGGAAGGGGGGAATGTCCGCAGGGATCGCATCGTTGCTCGGTGCAAGACGCAACTACTTCCTCTTCGACAGCTTTGAGGGACTGCCACCGGCCCAGCCCATAGACGGAGAAAAGGCCATCGCCTGGCAGAACTCCCCGGAGTCCCCTGCTTACTACGAAAACTGCTCAGCCGGCGAGGAGTATGCCCGCCGGGCCATGGCAAAGGCCGGCGCGAGTGCGGCACGCCTCGTGAGAGGCTGGTTTTCCGACACCGTGCCCCCATTCGTGCCGCCGGAGCCGATAGCGTTTCTCCGGCTCGATGGCGACTGGTACGAGTCGACGATGGTCTGCCTCACGCACCTGTACGACAAGGTGACGCCAGGTGGCGTGATCGTGCTCGACGATTATTACTCGTGGGATGGATGCAGCCGCGCCACGCACGATTTCTTGAGCAAGCGATCGGCAGTTGAGCGCATACGCGTACAGGGGTCTGTCTGTTACCTGATAAAGGCCGCCGAGGAGAGCAATGCCACCCATTGACTATGACCATTCCCGCAATCTGCACACCGCAGCCGGGCCGCGAGAGGCTTTTCAGGAAATCTTCGCGGCGGGGTTGCCACGCAGCTTGGTGGACGTCGGCTGCGGAACCGGCACTTGGATGAAGGCCGCCCTTGACGCCGGAATTCAAGATGTTTTTGGCGTCGACGGGATTGCCGTGCCGGCCGATACCTTTCTGGTTCCGCGATCACTCTTCGTTCAACAGGACCTCACGCAGCCCTGGGACCTGGGGAGACGATTCGACGTGGCGTTGTGCCTCGAGGTTGCGGAGCATCTCGACGAATCGTACGCGGGCACGTTACTGGACGTACTCACCGCACACGCGGACAAGATTGTGTTTTCAGCAGCCTGCCCGGGCCAACGCGGGCAGCATCACGTCAACTGCAGGTGGCCGGACTGGTGGCAACGGCGATTTAACGATCGTGGGTACGTCTGCGATGATTCCGTTCGTTGGCGAATCTGGGGAAACCATTCGATCGAGCCTTGGTATCGACAAAACCTGTTTGTGGCGAGTCACTCGCCTTCGAGCGCCGGAAGCGAGCCCCGGCTACCGGCGGTTGTCCACCCGGACTTGCTCGAGGACGTAGCTTGGGACCAGGTGGTGGCGAAACACTTGAGGCAGATTGAAAACGGATCCCAGCCAGTGAGTTGGTATCTGTCGCGCACGTTTCTCGCGGTCGCTCGGAAGTGTGCCCGCGCCACGACGTTCGGGCGATGAGCGAGATGGTTCGGAAAATGGAGATGCCGCCAGATCTCAGCGTCGTGGTGTGCACGCATAATCGTGCGACGCTGCTGCCGCGGTGCCTTGCGGCATTGCAGCAGCAGGCGGGTGTCTGGCCACACTCGCTCGACGTCATCGTGATTGACAACAGCTCGACCGACGGTACGCGAGAGGTGGTCGAGTCTTTTTCCGGGGCGGTAATTCCAGTCCGCTACGTGTACGAGGCCGCGCTGGGGCTTTCAGTGGCACGCAACACGGGCTTGGCGGAGGCCCATGCCCCGCTCGTGGCGTACATCGATGACGATGCGTTCGCGGAGCCACAGTGGGCAGCGGAGGTGCTCGCGGCGTTCGCGGCCGCCGACACGAAATTGGCGGTGGTTGCCGGCCGTGTGTTTCCGGAGTGGGAGGTCGCTCCACCGGAGTGCATGACGCCTTATCTCGAAGCGCTGTACACTGTGCATGACCGGGGAGATGAGCCACGGCAGATGAAAGACAGCGAGTATTTCGTGGGTGCGAACATGATCTTTCGCCGCGATGTGCTCCGGGAATTGGGTGGATTCGAGGCGCGCCTGGGGCGAGTTGGCACATCGCTGATTTCGAACGAGGAAACGCACCTGCGTGACCGTGTCGCTGCGCTGGGGTATCGCTGCTTCTACGCGCCCCGTGCGATCGTGCATCACCACATCAGCAGGGACCGGCTGACGCCCGAATACATCCGCCGGCGGTTGCTCGCCCAGGGCGAGTCGGATGTGATTGGGGCGAGCCTCGCGTCGCGACCCGTCGGGCTTGTGGGCCGCTTGGCCGGATGCCTGCTCGATGCCGCCCGGGTGGGCAAGCACACCGTGCGTTCGTGGTGTCAGCGAGGGGAGCGTGCTGCTTACTCTCGCCAACTCGCCGTCGTGTCGCTCGGTCGGTTTCGGGCGAGCCTGCGGCATGTTTGGCGACGTTCGGGGTCGGGCGTGGCCAGCCACCTAGGTTTGGCGTAGGGGCTCTCGGTGCGCATCGTCTACGACTCGACAGCGTTTCTTCAGGATAACGTCGGTGGCGTGGCGCGATACTTCATCGAACTCGCGAATCGCATAGCCGTCGCCGGTGTCGACGAGCGCTGCGATGTAACCGTGCTTGCAGGCCTGAACGGCTCTCGCGTTACTGCGGCGGACTTCTGTGCCGGGGCTTACAAGGGGCTCCGCATGCCCACGTTTCGCGGCAGTTGGAGGATGTACAAGGCCGTAAACGACCTGCTCACCCAAGCCCTCCTGGTTGGTGGTGGGGAAGGGGGGGCCGTCTTGCACGAAACCTATTACGGTGCTCCCCGTCTTTGGAATGCCGGCGTCAAACGGGTCATCACGATTCACGACATGATCTGGGAGGACGGCGCCGTTCCCACGAACAACGAGTTCGTGTGTCGGGCCAAAAAGCTGTCGGCCTCCCGGGCCGATGGGATCATCTTCGTCTCGGAGAGTACACGGCAAGCTTTTCGAGCGCATTATCCGCAGCGATGTGCCGAAGTGGTCATCTATCACGGTGCGGAGTTGCGAACGACACGCGAACGAAAGGAGCCCGGCTACCCCTGGCCCTTCATTCTCTTCGTCGGACGGCGCGAGTTTTACAAGAATTGGTCGAGGCTCGTGGACGCGATCGGCGTGGGCCAGTTGTGGAAAACACACGCGCTGGTGAATGTCGGTGGGCCATTGACAGTCAGCGAACTGGCGAGCTTAAAAAGTGCGGGGATTCCGGAAGATCGCGTGGTTGCGCTCCGCTGCGACGACGATGTCCTTGCGGATCTCTACACATCGGCGGAATGCCTGGTGTTTCCGTCACTGGTGGAAGGCTTTGGCATACCGCTGCTCGAAGCCGCGCGGAGTGGATGTCCGATCGCGTGCAGCGACATTCCCGTGTTTCGCGAAATTCTGCCGGAAGGGTGTTGGTACTTCGACCCGTTGTCGCCCCCGTCGATCGCCGCGAGCATAGCGGAATGCCTCGCGGGAGGACGGCGTGCGCGAGAAGTGGAGGTTGCTCGCCGCGCCGCCGATGCCTACACATGGCAGCGAACCGCAGACAAGACGCTGCAATTTTACAGGGAATTGTTTCACTGAGCGTCCGAATGGAAAGGGACACTCGCTGCGGCCGCAGGACTTGATCCACGCGTCGGCGACGCGGGCCAGGCTGCCCGAATATGGGCCACGACGAGACTCCTGTCGGCTGGGGTGTTGCGACCCCTGGTTGGGCACGTTGGCCCAGGCGGACGAGCCGTCCACGCACCGCGGCTGAAGGAACTCGAGCGGTTTGAATCAGATCGACGGACGAATGCATTCCGAGCTACCCAGAGTCCTGCTCGTCATCACCCAGGTCTACGTGCCGGATCCGGCGGCAGTGGGGCAACACATCGCGGATGTCGCGGAGGAAATGGCGCGGCGTGGATGGCGCGTGTTGGTCTACACGTCACGTCATGGATATGACGATCCAGCGGTGTCTTTTCCGCGGCGCGAATCGTTGCGGGGCGTCGATGTCCGCCGGTTGCCGTTCTCGAGTTTCGGGAAGTCGTCGATCGCGGTCCGCCTCGTGGGCCAGGCACTGTTCATGGCCCAGGCGGTGTTGCGGAGCGTGATGCTTCGCCGAATCGATGCCATCCTCGTGAGCACCAGCCCGCCCTTTGCGGGGTTCGGAGGGGCGGTCATTTCGCTGTTTCGTAGGGCGGCGCTGACATGGTGGGTGATGGACATCAACCCGGATCAGATGGTGGCCTCCGGCAGACTTTCCTCACAGTCGCTCGTCGCTCGGGTGTTCGATTTCATGAATCGCGTCACGCTCCGGCAGGCCCGGCACGTGATCGTGCTCGACCGGTTCATGCGGGAGCGAATCCTGGCAAAACGAGCCGTGGCGGAGAAAGTCGCGATCATCGGCCCCTGGGCGCACGAGGATAAACTCGATGCCGTGCCGCGGGTGGGCAATCCGTTTCGTGAGCGACACGGCCTCGCGAATTCGTTCGTGGTCATGTACTCGGGAAACCATGGGTTCCAGACGCCGCTGGCAACGCTGCTCGCCGCAGCCAAGCGGCTGGAGTCGGTGCCCGAACTCAAGTTCCTGCTCGTGGGTGGCGGCGTTTTGAAGAAGGAGATCGACGCCATGGTAGAGCGATATCGGCCACCGAACGTGATGTCGCTCCCCTATCAGCCGATCGATGCGATCCGTTACTCGCTGTCGGCGGCCGACGTGCACGTCGTCTCGGTCGCCAACGAAGGAGTCGGGGTTGTCCATTCCTGCAAGATCTACGGCGCCATGGCGGTCGGCCGACCCGTGCTGGCGCTCGGCCCCCGGGAGTCGCACGCCGCGGATATCGTCGCACGCGAGGAGATCGGTTGGATGTGTGAACATGGGGACGTCGATGGACTGGTGACGATCCTGCGGAAACTCCCGGAAATTCCCCGGGAGACTCTCGATGCGATGGGCGCTCGGGCGAAGGACGCGGTTCGCCTGCGATATTCTAGGGTAAAGTCGCTGGAAGCCGTATGCGATACCATAGAAGGGTGTCGGCGATCGCCTGCCTGAGGCCGCCTAGCTGGAACCACAGTGGGGCGTGGTAAAGGTCAGTGTTTTCAAATGAGTGTCATCCACCGCCGCGTGCTGGATAAGAACTGCCCATGCACAACTTGAACGCGATCCCGCCTTCGTATCTGGAGTCGCCAAATCACTTCTTGCTCGGAAACGGAGGCGTTGCCTATCCGACGACGCAGGGAGGCACGGCGAGGACGCTGCCCGGAGCGGGTGACCCCGCCAGCGCCCAAGACAAGGTCTTTGCGTTCCTGCTCGGGCTCGGTACGCGGCTTCAGGTGCAGGTCATCGGATACCTGCCCTTCACTGAGATCTTCATTCTGCTGACGTTGCCGCATTTCTTCGGGAGGACGATGTCCGCGAGTACCGTCCGCAGAACGGGCCTGTGCCTCCCGCTTCTCCTCGTCTGGCTCGCGTCGCTGATGTGTTCTGATCTCTATCGCGAAACGCAGTGGTCGTTGGCGGCACGCGGCGTTGCGAGAATTGTGGTGTTTCTCTTGGCGATACCGTTTTTTACATGGTTTCTGCGGACTGGGTGCTATGACAAGGTGCTTTGGTGGACCGTCGGTTCGCTGCCCTCGTTCATTTTGTCGGCGTACATCTTTCGCGGCGGTGTTCATGAGGGGCGTGAGATGGTGTACGGCGATGCCGACATCAAGTACGACACGCACTGGGGCGGTGCTGTTAGCTTAGCCGTAGTCATTTTCAGTCTGATCGTCTACCAGCGCCAACGCATCCTCTGCTATGCCGCCAACGTCGCACTTGGGTTTTTTCATATTGCGAATTCGATGCGAGCGACCGGCGCCTACACCATCCTCTCGGCGGCCATTACGGCAGCCCTGAATGCGCTGCGTGGAAGACGGGAAATTCTTTTGGGCGCCCGACGCATCGCGGCGTGGAAGTTGATTGTGATAGTGCTTGCGTCGCTTGTTGTGAGCCAGGGTGTTCTCTACTGGTACGGGGAGTCAGCGCGTGCAGGGCAATTCGGCGAGCGTGCCCGCAGGAAATATGAGGCGCAGGTGCGGAACAAGTATGGATTGCTGGCAGGCGGGCGGCCGGAATTCGTGGGCGGCCTGCTTGCGATCAGCGAGTCGCCGCTTCTGGGGTACGGTTCGTGGCCGATCGATCACGATCGCTTCTTCTTGCGAGCATGCGATCTCATGGAGGTCAAACTCGCTCCGGACTACTACACGCGGGGTTATCCCCTAATCCCGACGCACTCCCACATCCTCGGTGCCTGGGTGGAGTCCGGGGTGATGGCGGTCTTCTTTTGGGTGTATGTACTGGTGATCGCGACGCGGGCGATCTATTGTCCGATTCGCGATGAAGTAAGGCTCCGATTCTGGGTGGTTTCAAGCTGCCTCCCCCTGATCTGGGCGATCTTCTTCAGTCCCATTTCCGCGCGGCTCGAGACGTCGTTTCTGATCGGGGCCCTATTCAACCAGGTCGTATGGTCGGGAAGGGGACTCGTGGCGATCCCGCAATCCGCGACACGCCTCGTGGGCACGCAGGCTGCCTAGGTGTTGCTTGGCCAGCATCGTTGAACGCTATGCCTTCGTCGCGACCGGGAATGTCGCGAGAAACGCGAGTTTCGTCCGCCTGCGGGAATTGGGCAGGGAACTTTCGGCGCGCGGTCTCGGCGTCCACTACTTTCTGGACGACGAGCCGGCGAACGTTTCGAATGTCGTGCCGGCCCTCGATTTTGCGACGGTTCACCTCGCGCACGGCGGTGGCCGGGGAACTCGTCTCCGAAGCCGCCGCCGTCAGCTCGAGGCTGTCGCGCCCGCGGCGGTACACATCCTCAATCCCCAGCCGGGAAATTGCGGGTCGGTCGTCGGGCTTGGTGTTCCCCTCGTATGCGACTGGGACGAGTTGCTGTCGTCGCGCAGCCGGAGGTTTTTCCAGCGACGCGTGGATCTGGCCTGCGAATGGTATGGGAGACGCCGTGCGGCGCTCACCGTTGTGGCCAGCAGATGGCTCCAGGAGATGATGGAAAACCGCTTCGGTCTCGCGTCGCTCTATCTCCCGTACGCCGCCTACCTGCCGGCGTTCGAGGAAGGTGCCGATCCATTTTCGGAGCCAACGGCGGTGTACATGGGCAACCTCATGCCCGACTTCGATCACGACCTGATCATCGACGCCTGGGAAATCCTGCAGCGGCGAGGCCATCCCCTCAGGCTCTGCATCGCGGGAGGCGGGCCGCTGCTGGATGCGGTGCGTGCCGACGTGACGCGGCGGGGCCTGAGCAACATCACTCTCGCCGGCTACGTCACCGGGCAGCCACTTTGGGATCGCCTGCGTCACGCCCACGTGCTGCTGTTTCCCATCCGCGACACCGAAGGCAATCGCGCCCGTTGCCCGAGCAAGACGTTCGCCTACATGCAGGCGGGGCGTCCAGTCATCGCGAATCCTGTCGGAGAGGTCGCTGAAGCGCTGGGAAACCTTGGGCGATACGTGGCCCCCGGCCCGGAGGCGTTCGCCGCTGCGGTCGAGCAGCTGCCCCGGGGACGGCTCGAGGACGTGGACTATCCTCTCGAACGGCATCGATGGGCTGCCAGGGCGACCACTCTGATGCAGCGGCTCTGTGAAGCGGGAATTCTCAAACTCTGAATCATGGCGACGAACGAATCGTATTTGCCCCCCGTTCAAGAAACGCCTTTTTCGTTGGCGGCAAGGCACGGTATCAGCCCCTGGAAGCTCGTGTGCTTGGGTTTCTACTACGCTTTCGCCCGCTATCTCCCAGACTCGCCCTTTCCCGGGGCGTGGCTGGGTCAGGCGATGCGTCGTTCGGTTGTGCGACAGATTTTTGCCAGTTGCGGCCGCCACATCCGCATAAACTACGGTGCGTCCTTCGGCACTGGGTTGAACGTTCACCTTGGCGAGAACTCGTCCATCGCAGCGAATGCGTGGATTGGCAATGACACGCGCATTGGCAACGACGTGATGATGGCTCCGGACGTCATCATCCTGTCCAACAGCCACAACTTCGCCCGCACGGACATCTCCATGCGGGAGCAGGGAGCTCCGCCACCTCGGCCGGTCACGATCGGCAATGACGTCTGGATCGGGACCCGCGTCATCATCCTGCCCGGCGTGACTGTTGGCGACCACGCCATCCTTGGCGCCGGCGCCGTCGTGACCAAGGACGTGCCGGAATGGGCGATCGTGGGTGGAAACCCTGCACGCGTGATTCGCTACCGCAACGACACAAGTGATGATCGTGGCGACATCGGCTGAACAGTCGCACCCCGCTCGGGAGTCGTCGCAGGTGACCCCCTACCGGAGTCCGCTCGGCTGGCGGACGCAGGCTGCCCGCCTCGTGTGGGGGATCGTCTGGGTGCTCGTATATCGCCCCAGCCCCCGGATCTGCTTTGGTTGGCGGCGTCTGATTTTGCGGGCGTTTGGGGCTCGCATGGCCCCGGGAACCAACGTTTATCCAACGACCTGGGTGTGGGCGCCGTGGAATCTCACGATGCATGCCGGCGCGTGCCTCGCCGAACGCGTGGATTGCTATTGCGTCGATCGTGTGGAAGTGGGCGAGAACGCCACGGTGAGCATCCGTTCGTTCCTGTGCACCGCCTCGCACGACATTCGCGACCCCGGGCGGGCGCTGGTGACGGCCCCGATCTCCATCGGGTCGGACGCTTTCGTCTTCGCCGAAGCGTTCATCGGCCCGAATGTCACGATCGGGCAAGGAGCCGTCCTGGGGGCCCGGGCTGTCGTCGTGCGGGATGTCGCGGCATGGACGGTTGTCGCCGGAAATCCCGCCAGGCCAGTGGCCCAGCGCGTGCTCCGGCCGAAGCACGCAGGTCCCGACTCGGCTGTCGGCCCGTGATCCCCCCGCCTGTTGAAAGACAAGCGTCGCATCGGCGGTCCGGTGCCGCGCACGCGCCGTCTTGGCACGGGATCTACGTGACGACGTCTCTATCCCGTTCGTCGGGAGGGCCGTTTCACTCGGTGTCGGGGCTCGCCCGAGCCGTTGCCGCGGAGGCCCCGGGCAGCGTTTCGGTCGTTGGTGCCTACGCCGATGCGGCGCTGTGGCCGGAGGACTGTAGGCAATGGTCCGCGACCCCGCTGGCGGCTGTTCCGTACCGCGGTCTGCTCACGGTTGGCGCGATGCGTCGCTGCCTGCGGACGGTGCTCGATTCCGTCGCTGACCGCGGCGCCGCTCCGCTGGTGCATCTTCACGGACTCTGGGATGCGGCGTCGCTGACGCTCGCGTCCACTTCTGAGTCGAGCCGGATCCCGCTGGTCATCAGCCCTCGTGGAATGCTCGAGCCCTGGGCGCTTCGCCATCGAGGTTCAAAGAAGAAGCTCGCGCTGACGCTCTGGCAGCGATCGCAGCTGGTTCACGCCGGCCTGCTGCACGCGACGTCGGCGATGGAATGCGAGGGCTTTCGCCAGGCTGGCCTCCGCAACCCAGTCGCGATCGTGCCCAATGGTATCGATCTTCCTGCAGACATCGGGGATCTGGGCAGCAGGGCGTCGCGTGAGGCACCGAGCAGCAGGCGATGCGTCTTTCTTTCGCGGCTGCATCCCAAGAAGGGGCTGCCGATGCTGCTGGCGGCGTGGGCGCGGCTCAGGCCCCGGGGATGGACCCTGCAGATCGCGGGGTCGGGCGAGCCGCGGCATGAGCGGGAGGTTCGGGATACCATTGAGCGACTCAAGCTCGACGGCGTGACGCTTGAGGGCGATCTGCGCGGAGCGGACAAATGGCGATTTCTTGCGACCGCGGACCTCTTCGTGCTGCCAACCTACTCTGAGAACTTCGGCATTGCCGTTGCCGAGGCCATGGCCGCGGGGCTTCCGGTGATCACGACGCGAGGGACGCCTTGGCAGGTTCTGCGGGACGAGCAGATGGGCTGGTGGGTCGATGCCGATGAGCCATCCCTGACCGGTGCGCTTCGTGAGGCCACGTCGGCGCCCAGCGCCGTGCTTGCGGAACGGGGCGGCCGTGCTCGATCCCATGCAATCGCCACGTACAGCTGGCCGGCGATCGGCCGACGGATGCTGGACTGCTATCGATGGCTGCGCGGCATCGGGCCAACACCGACGGATATCGTCTTCGAATGACCCACCACCGTCCCGATTCGGCGAGCAAAATGGATGGCGGAGTCGCCGGCGAATCGATCGGCGTGGTCGTGCCCACGCTCAACTCCGCTCGCTTTCTCGCGGACACACTGTCGTCCATCCGGCGGGTCCCGCAGGTGTCGCAGGTGGTGGTCGCCGATTCGGGTTCAACCGATGGGACCGTGGAAATCGCGCTGGCGGCCGGGGTCGAGGTGCTCCGCGATGCGCCGGCCGGGCTGTACCCTGCGTTGAACGCGGCCTGCCGCACCATCGGCACGCCCTGGCTGACCTACATCAACGCGGATGACCTCCTACAATCGGCGGGAATCGCCCGACTGTTCGCCGAGCGGGATCGTCACGACGTCTTGTACGGTCCCGTCGACTTCATAACAGCCGACGGGGCCTTCATTCATTGCTGGCACAGCGCCCGGCCTCGCGACGTGCTTCCGCTGTTTCGCGCGGGCGTCAGCCCCGTCCTTCAGCAGGGGACGCTGATTCGCAGGTCGCTGTTCGTATCGCTCGGTGGATTCCAGGAGCGATGGCAGCTCGTTGCCGACGCCGATTTGTGGTGGCGTGCGGCGGAGGCCGGTGCGAGATTCCACCGCATCACGCAACCGCCCGTGGCAAGCTTCCGGATGCATCCGAGCCAGCTTTCCCAAGTAAATCGAATACGGATGCGCGACGAATACGAGGCCATGGCCGCAGGGCATGGTCCGAGATCGACGCCAGTCGCGTCGATGTGGGCGCTGACGCGCTATCGTGCCGCGCGGTGGCAAAGCTACCTCGTGCGCATCCTGCGGCAAGGTGATCTCTCCGGAGCGTGTCGGCCGAAGCCAAGCTATGACTACTGAACCGTCCGATGTCGCCGTATCGCCACAGCTTCGAAGCGGAGGTGGCGGGTATTCGGTGCTGATCCTCACGTACAATGAGGCAGCCAACATCGAACGCTGTCTCGAATCGCTGGCTGGGTGCGACGACGTCGTCGTCATGGACTCGTTCAGCACCGACGAAACGCCCGCCCATCTCGAACGGCGGCAGGTAAGGGTGTTTCAAAGGGTATTCGACACGTTCGCCGGCCAGCGGAATTGGGCGATCGACAACGTGCCCTTCAAGTACCCGTGGGTGCTGCACCTCGACGCCGACGAGTGCCTGACGCCAGCCCTTGACCGTGAGATCAGGAAGGTGGCCGACAGGGACGAAAAGAGTGCCTACCTGCTGGCCAACAAGCTGATGTTCATGGGGCGTTGGATAAAGCGTGCGAGCATGTACCCCTACTACCAAGCCCGATTGCTGCGGATCGGCGAATCCCGATTCGTGCAGACGGGGCACGGCCAGACGGTGGGGAGCACCAGCCGCGGGGTGGGAACGCTGCGCGAGCCCTACCTGCATTACAATTTCTCGAAGGGGATTTCCGACTGGATCACACGCCACAATCGCTATTCCACCGATGAAGCGGCTCGCATCGGGTCGCGCTCGCGTTCTTGGATCGGCGCGATGAAACAGGCGATCTGCGGCCGCACGCAGCAGGAGAAGCAACAGGGCCGAAAGCGGCTCGCTGATGCCATGCCCTGTCGGCCGGTCGTCCGCTTCGGGTATCTTTATTTCTGGCGGCTTGGCTTGCTCGACGGCATGGCCGGCTTTCACTACTGCATGCTGATGGCAATCTACGACTATTTCATCCGGCTCAAGTGTCGTGAAGCCAGGCTGAGCCACGGCGAAGAAGCGGAACAAACCGTGTCGCGTTAGAACTCCGGGACGATCCAGGGGGGGATACTCAGCTGTGCAGGATCGAGACTACAAGGATTATGGTTACGATTCGACGGACCCCAGTCATATTCACGCCGGTCTTGCGCGAGCGGTGTTTGAACTGGCCGGCCCACTCGGGCCACCGTGCAGGGTGCTCGACATCGGCTGTGGATCCGGGGTGATCTGCGGGGATTTTCAGAGCCGCGGCTGTGATGTCATGGGGGTGGATCTGAGTGAGTCGGGCATCGATCTGGCCCGCCGCAACTTTTCAGGATGCCGATTCGAACTCCTTGGCGTCAACGATGTATCGCTCGACCGGCTGGGTGAGGCTCCGTTCGATGTCGTTGTGAGCACGGAGGTGGTAGAGCATCTCTACGCGCCGCGGGAACTTGTGCGCGCTGCGTACAGTGTGCTCCGTCCCGGCGGCCGGTTCATTGTGACGACGCCTTACCATGGGTATCTGAAAAACCTGGGGATCTCGCTGGCAAACCATTGGGACGTGCACGCGGATCCGCTCTGGGACGGGGGGCATGTCAAACTGTTCAGTCGCAGGACGCTGGGCAAACTGCTGACTGAAGCCGGCTTTCGCGACCTTCGGTTCCGGGGCGTAAGGCGGGCACCGTTTCTCTGGATGTCGATGGTGTTCGCAGGCGTGAAGCCCGGTCGTTCATAGCAGACGTTAGCTCAGCCACCATTTGCATCGGCTGTTTGTCCGGCCGAGCCTTAGAACCACACAAGCGTGCTCTTCAACTCGGTAGAGTTCATCTTCGTGTTCCTGCCGTTGGTCTTTGCGTTGGCGACGCTCGCCAGCCGGACCAGCAGCACCCGTCTTGTCCGAGACGTTCTTCTTTTGGCGTCGCTGGTTTTCTACGCCTGGTGGGACGTCACGCGGCTCCCGCTCCTGCTTGGGACCATCTGTTTTAATCATGTGCTGGCGCAAATGATTGCCTGGCGACCCACTCTGCGGGCGCTATGTCTGGCGGCGGGGGTTGCGGTCAACATCGGGTTGCTTGCCTACTACAAGTATCGCGGTTTCCTCCTCGGCGACGTGCTGGGATTTCCAGGCATGTCGAGCGTTGGTGCCACGGAGAGCCTGCCTCTCGGCATCTCGTTCTTCACATTTCAGCAACTGGCATGGCTCTTTGATGCGGCGAGGCCAAGGGCAGATAAGACCGCGTTTCCTGTCTACGCTCTCTTCGTCACCTTCTTCCCCCAACTCATTGCCGGCCCGATCGTCCACCACAACGAACTTGTGCCGCAATTGATGAGCGCCTCGCTTGGGCGGGCATCCCCTAGGATGGTTGCGGCAGGGATAAGCCTGTTCGCGATCGGGCTCTTCAAGAAGGTCGTGGTTGCCGACCACTTCGCGCCGGTCGCCGACGCGGCGTTTCGGGCGACTGCGGAGGCTCAGGCTCTGAGCTGTCTGCAGGCTTGGGTTGGGCTCGCTTCCTATGCCTGCCAAATCTATTTCGACTTCTCAGGCTACTCCGACATGGCTCTGGGATTGGGCCTGATCTTCGGCGTGGTTCTTCCGATCAACTTTTATTCGCCGTACAAGTCGCGAGATGTCGCGGAATTCTGGAGGCGATGGCATATCACGCTGTCCCGATTTTTGCGCGATTTCATCTACATCCCACTCGGTGGCAACCGCGTGGGTTTCGTGCGGCAGTCGTTCAACCTGTTTGTCACGATGCTCGTCGGAGGGATCTGGCATGGAGCGGGATACACGTTTCTGCTGTGGGGGGCGCTGCACGGCCTCCTGCTCGCCGTGGTCCACATTCATCGCACTGCGCTCCGACAGGGCGTCCGTTGGTGGCCCCGCGTGGGGCCGGCAGCCTGGGGGCTGACGCTTCTGTGCGTGTTGCTCGCCTGGGTACCGTTTCGGGCCACGTCATTGTCGGGCGTCTTGGGTATGTATGGCAGCTTGTGTCCCCCGGTCGCCTCCATGGCGGCCGTCGTCGGTGGGCATGAGCTTTCGCCCCACGCGACGACCCGTTTACCGATCATCGGCAATACGGCTACAGCGACGGCGCTCCTCGGCCTGCTCGTCTGTCTCGTTATGCCGTCCACGGCCGAACTCTTTCGCGACTACCTCGGAGACTCGGGTTTGCCATCGAAGTCACGGGAGTGGTTCGTGGACTGGCTGTCTTGGAAGCCAAGCCGTTTTTGGGCGATCGTGACCGCCGGCATCATCTTCGTAGCAGTGATAGATCTCCTGTCTGCGGCGCCATCGGCTTTTCTCTATTTCCAGTTCTGATGCCATGAAAGTACTGTCCGTCCGCGCGTATTGGTTGACGGTGTTGATCAGCATCCTGGGCTGCGTCGCCCTCTATGCCGTACTCGCCGTCATGCAGCTTGGAGCTCCGACCGGCCTCACGGGATATACGGAGCGATATGCCGTCGCGCAGGACCGCTGTGCGGTGAAGAAGGAGCCGAAGCTGCTGTATGGCAGCGGCTCAAGCGGTTTTTACGGAGTTCGCTGTGAGCAGTTAAGCCGGATGATCGGCAGGCCAGCCGTGAACTTCGGGCTGCACGGTGGACTCGGGCTTCGGTATCTGATGGACCGTGTACTGGCGGCGTCTACTGCTGGTGACGTGATCGTCATCGCACCGGAATGGGAAAACTACCATGGTCCGCGATTCGGAGAGTATGCCTGTGACTACATCATGTCACGTCGGCCTGAGTACCTGAAGGCTTTGCCGCTGTCGTTGGCGATTCAGTTGGTCGTAGCCGCAGGTCCAGAGCGAATTTTCAGTGGGCTTTGGAGCAGGCTCTCGCACGGGCCTTCATCATCGTTGGAGGCGGAGGAGCTCAGGGGAGTCAACGGCAATGGCGACCGCGTGATCATGCCGGAGGATGTCGAGCAGCAGTCCAAGTTTGTTAAGAACCTTAGCGCAGATGCGCCACGCTGGCGCACACCTTCGTCACAATTGGCGCACGACGTCGATGCCTTCGTGGCCGCCGCCCGGGCAAAAGGGGTTCGGATTGTGGCGGCTTTTCCGCCGCTGTGCATGAGCGAGCGTGTCGACGAAGCCAACCTCAGGGCAGCCGATGACGGGATGCGAACATTCTGGGGCGACCGAGGAGTCGAGGTGCTTGGGACCATCGAAGACTTCGTGTACAAGCCGTCCGACGCATTTGACACCCCCTACCACCTCGGCGAGCGAGCAGCGAGCATCCATACCGTAAAACTCGCTCGACTTCTGCTGGCATCTCAGATTCTCAAAAAATGATGCGCAACTTGGGGGCGGGCGATCCCTTCGTCGATTCAGCGACGATCCATTCGTTTCGATCGTGCCGTATACGCTTTTCTTGGCGATTGCGCGCACGAGTTCGTCAACCAATCTTGACGGCAACGCACGGCGGTGCCCTCGATCCGAGCCCGTTTGGGCTGATAGCGTTTTCGCTGAGCCGGCGCAAAGATCTCAAGAGCGGTCTAATCATCGGCGGCGCGGCCCGTCACGCACCCCGCCGATCGCGGTACCGTTTGGCTAGCGGCTCTGCTAGATTGCCCCGCGTGGCGATGCTTTTCGAACTATCATCTCGGGTTGACCATGGCGCTTCAATCGGCTGCTAGCCCAAAGTCCCGAAATGCCGCCGGCAACGCGATTGTCGCGGCAAATAGCAGCGCCGCGTTGGCCGTCGTGATTGCGGCATCATGCTGCCTCGCCTGGGTGAATCGTTTCGTCCAAGACGACGCATACATATCGTTGCGGTACGCACGGAATCTCGCCCAGGGCCATGGTTTGGTTTGGAATCCTGGCGGAGAGCGGGTCGAAGGGTACACAAATTTTCTCTGGACTCTTGTCACAGCAGTGCCATACGCACTCGGGCTGGAGCCCGTGTCGTACATGTACGCTTTGGGGCTCGTGATGGTCGCCGGCACGCTGGTGGTCACCTACCTGCTGGCCATGCAGATGTTCGGCAGGAGCGACTTGGCTCTCATTGCGGTTCTCCTGACCGGTGGAAATTACTCGTTCAGTTGCTACGCGACAGGCGGTCTGGAAACGCAATTGCAAACGCTTCTCCTGACATCGTGCGCGCTCATTGCCGTTCGGACCGAACGGCTCGGGGAGGGATCTGCCCCCATGCTCCTGCTGTTCTCGCTGCTCAGTGCGCTGGCGGCCCTGACCCGTCTGGATTCGGGGGTGCCGGTAGCCGTGATGGGGTTGACGATGTGTTGGCTGGCGATCCGGAATTCGGAGTCCGTCGGGATGGCAGTGGCGCGGCTGGGGCTGTTGGCGTTGCCCATCGTAACGATCCTTGGTTCGTGGATGGCTTGGAAATACGCTTACTACGGATCGCTTTTGCCCAATACCTTCCACGTCAAGGCGGGAGAGGCATCGCTACTCCGAGGAGGCTGGTACGTCGCCCTTTTCCTGGCTGTCTACCTGTTCGTCGTACCTCTCGGAGGCGTCGCGTTGCGGCTCCCGAAGCTCATGCAGGCTCTTGGAGGGACGCTGTCGGTGATGGTGCTCGCGTCGCTGGGGTTATGGTTGGTGTATGTGGTCCGGGTGGGAGGGGATTTCATGGAGTTTCGGTTCATGGTCCCAGTCATACCCGTGATTGCGATCATGTCGGCGTGGGCCATCGTGGAGTTTTGCACGTCTCGGCGGAGCGTTGGGTTTGCCGTTGCCGGGATGCTGGCGGCTTCGTTTATTCATGCCATCGCATTTGACAACGTGCCGTGGAAGCGGGGGATTGAGTCGGTGAGCGATCTCGCCCGCCATCTGACGCATCCCGATTCCAATTGGATTGGGATCGGGAAGTTCCTCGGAGACGCGTTTCGAGAGGACGCATCCGTTGTGGTTGCGATCACGCCCGCCGGGGCCATTCCGTACTTTAGTGACATGACGAGCATTGACATGCTTGGATTGAACGACAAATGGATCGCCAAGAACGGCGTGAAGTTGTCTGATCGCCCGGGCCATCAAAGGATCAGCACGGTCAAGCACCTGGTGGATGTGGGAGCGACTTTTGTCGTGGGGCATCCGACCATGGTTTTCGACGTGGCGCAGCTGCAACGGGGCGTGCGCATGGATCAATTGGAGACGATGTTTCTCGGGAAGCCGATGCCCGATCCCGAGTCGCTACCGGCCCATGCCCAGGTGGTTTTGGTTCCGTATTCGAAGAGCAAGCACCTTTTGGCTATCTACCTGACGCCCACGCCGGCGATGAACCGCCGGCTGGAGGAACTGGGTTGGCAACTAGTGCCGATACTCAGGGCCGGCCAGGCCGGGTAGTGGCGGAGAGGGTGGCCTACTGTCTGGTGTTGTGGCTGATGAAGGACGCAATTCGTAGTGGACGAGTGGAGACGGTCGCATGAAATCGAAGAGCATTCTGGTTACCGGTTCGTCCGGCTTGATCGGCAGCGAGGTATGCACGCACTTCGACCGGATGGGTTGGCAGGTGCACGGCGTCGACAACAACCAGCGTGCCGTGTTTTTCGGTCCAGCCGGCGACACCCGCTGGAATCAGTCAAGGCTGGAGGCCACGCTCCGGGCATTCGTACACCACGAATTGGACATTCGTGACCGTGCGGCGGTGTTGCGGCTCGTGGAGGACGTGAACCCTGATGCGATCGTGCATACAGCCGCCCAGCCGTCCCATGACCGTGCTGCCGCGATACCCTTCGACGACTTCGATACGAATGCCGTAGGGACGCTCAACCTGCTCGAGGCTGCTCGGCGGCACGCGCCTGAATCACCATTCGCCCACATGTCGACGAACAAGGTGTACGGTGATGCACCGAACGAGATTCCACTGGTCGAGCTCGAGTCGCGCTGGGACTATGCCGATGCCACGTATGCCCACGGGATTCCGGAGACTTTTCGTATCGACCGGAGCAAGCACTCTCTGTTTGGCGCGTCGAAGGTCGCAGGAGATGTGATGGTGCAGGAGTATGGTCGCTATTTCGGGATGCCGACCTGCTGCCTGCGCGGGGGCTGCCTGACGGGCCCATCGCATTCCGGAGTCGAATTGCACGGATTCCTCAGCTACCTGGTGAAGTGCAATCTCGAAGGCCGCCGATACACCGTGTTTGGCTACAAGGGCAAGCAGGTTCGCGACAATATTCACTCGAACGACGTGGCCCGGTTCATCGAAAGGTTTATCGCGAGCCCGCGACCGGCCGCCGTGTACAACATCGGGGGCGGCAAGGAGAACAGTTGTTCTATACTCGAAGCGTTCCAATTGGTCGCCGAACGCACCGGCATCGCGATGAATTGGGAGTACAGCGACAGGGCCCGAGAGGGTGACCATATCTGCTACTACTCGGATCTCCGCCTGATGATGTCTGACTACCCCGGTTGGCGACCAGAGATCTCGTTGGCGAAGACCTTCGACGAGATTATCGAGGCTTCGCGGGCGAAGCGGGCGTGACGTCGAGCCAGCGGACCGCGCGCGAATGGTCCGGATGCGTTGCGGCTGGCAGAGCCGCTACGGCAATCGTCTGTATTGCCGCCATGCTGGGTCCGCTTGCACTGGGAGGCACGCACCCGATCGCGATAGTGCTCCTCGATGCGGTCATGGCGGTGGCGATAGTGCTGTGGGCGTACTTCTTTCGCCCGACGTGGACACGACTGTTGATACCGCTGACGTGCATGGCGTTGCCCGGCTTGCAACTGCTACCGTTGCCCGACCGTCTGCTCGTGGTCCTCGCGCCCGTTTCGGCGGGAGCGTGGAAGCTGGTGCACGCGGGAACGCCAAACGCATGGGGGCGCGTCTCGATCGACCCGGCGGAAACAGTCGCGGCCGCGCGGCAGTTGTTCCTGTCTGTTGGGACGGTGTTGGCCGTCGCGGATCTCGCGGTCTGGCGGCCCTCGCGGAATGGGCTGATGGCAACGCTCGCCGCGTCGGGCATCGTCATCTCGATTCTCGGCGTTGCGTTTCCCGTGCGACCGAACACTTTTTTGCTTCTCGGGTTCATCGAATTTCAGGGACCGTTGATGCCGGGCCGGACGCCACTCCTGGCGCCTGTCGCGACGGCGGGCTTCGGCTTTCCGGAGGCCGTGCAGCTGGCTGATCAGTGCTACTTTGCGGACTCATGGATCGTCGGTGACGGATTCGGGCCGTATCTCGTCACGAACCACTTTGCCGGCGCGATGTCGCTGACGATTCCCTTCATCGTGGCGGGATGGCTCCAGGTAAGCCGGCGTTATCTCGGGCTGTTGCCGCGATTGGTGGTGGGTGCAGGCGTGCTCGGCGCGGCCGCAGGCATGCTTGTGTGCTTGGTGAAATCTCGCGCGGGCACCGCGTCATTCGGCATGGCCGCGTTGGTGTTCGCCTGCCTCTCATTGCCGTCGGGGTGGTGGCGTAGGGCCGCGGTGGTGGTTACCGGCACCTATGCGGCGATGATTGCTTGCTTGCTGGCGATCCTTTTTGGGCCTTTTCAGAATGTCGACAGACTTTTTCCGGCCATCGTACAGCCTCGGATCGCCGCGGTTCTGGCCGACGGCCGCGTGGTGGCGACACGGGTTGCAGAGCGAATGTTCGTGGCGTCGCCCGTGTTGGGCACGGGACTCGGGACGTATGGCGACCTGTACCCGACGATGACGCGAGACGGGATCCCTTGGTACTTCGCGCATAACGAATACACCCAACTGCTTGCGGAGGCCGGCATCGTTGGCCTCCTCGGGCTCTGCTGCGCGGCCGGGATTCTGGGGATGGCGGCGGTGTCGTTTTGGCGCAACGCCGGCGGTACCGATCGACTGGTTGGGGCCGCTGCATGGGCCGCGGTCGTCGGGTTGGCGGTGCATTCCTGTTTCGATTGGAACCTGCGCATACCTGCGAACTCCTACTTGTTCTGTCTCGCTGCTGGATTGGCACTGGCGAGCGCGCGGCCTGCCGGCGGTCTCGCAGGCAGTGATCGATCAACGACCACGCTCGCCAAAGGCATTGCATTCCTGGTAATGGCGGCCGCGGGAACTGCGATCGGCATGTCGTTTCGGGATGCCGTATCCGAAATCGTGCAACGCGACCTCAGGGAGTCGATCGTCTTGGCCAGGCGGCATGCCGCCGACCCGATGGCCCAATCACCCGGAGAACCGCTTCGGCAAGCGATTACGGCGGGCGAGCATATGGCTTATTGGGATCCTGCGGACGCCCAACTCGCGGTGGCCCTCGGTCAGGCCTACCTTCACCGGGCGATGCTGCTCCTGCCCATCGATGAGGCGAATGCGTGCCTGGCGAGCGCTCTTGCGTGGTTCCGTCAGGCCAAGATGAACTGCCCGGTTTGTAGGGGAGTGGCCGAGCCACCGGACTTGGGCGTGGCGGATAAACCGGCACTCTGACGCGGCGGTCGGGTGGGCAACGGCTGCGGGCAATCAACACGAGCAACGCCAATTCGGTATCTTGACTGCTGTCTGGGTCGATTCATCGGCGAGCCAGTGGAGCAGATCACCGATGCATTCAGTCGCCCACATAAACGCCGCCGAGCAACCTCAAGTACCATTACAACATCGGAGCCAGTGCGGCCACGCACACCCCAAGCGGCCAGTCGTGTTGAGTGCGATCAGTGGTAGCATGGCCACTTGGTTCGACCGGTAGTGTTGCGATTCACATCGGTTGACCTGGTCTGGGCAACATCCGATCAGGCTACAGGAGAAACCCCATGGTTGAGTCCCCCACGACGCCCGCGTCTGATCTGTTTATGCGCCGGGGATCGCTGATCCTCGCGATCATCCTGATGGTCGTGGTGGCTGGTGTGCGGTTTAGTGACGGCAGCATGCTCGTCGCCATTTCGCGGGGAGCATCGGTGCGCGACCCGGTGTTCACGAAAACGTCGACGCAATACGTTTGGGACTCTCCCCTGAAGATTGCCCTGCTTCGTCTCTTGCCGCCAAGTGTGGCGTTCATCGCGATCGTGTTTGCCGGCCTCGCCGCGCTGCCGCTATTCGGGCTCTGCACGAAAGACATCGGGACCTTTTGGATTTTTTGGGTCGCGATCTTCCTCACTCCGGCTTTTCGTTTGTCAATTCAAAATATTGGAGTAGGGGACGGGTTGCCTATCGCGTGTCTTTGCGTGATCGCAGCGACCAGTCGACGCTGGGTCGTCGCAGCGATGTTTCTTGTCATCGCCTTGTGGCACCCGCAGCAGTCGTTTTTCATGGGCGTTTCGTACATGCTCGCCATTTACTGCTATTATCGGGACTTCGATTACTCGAAAGCGACCGGAGCGCTGGCAGGGCTCGCGATCGGTGCCGTCGTTTTCTTCGCCTACAAAACGTCGCTCGGGTTCTCCTACAGCGGTCGGGCGCAGTACATGGCGGAGAACGTACGGCTGTTTATCACGGAGAATATTTCCTACGCGCCGCTTGCGTTTGCCCCGATTGCCATCTGGTTTCTGTTTTTGTCGCCCCGGACGGTCCGGGGGCGGTATCTTTTGGCGACGTGGGTGGCCGTTCTGGGGCTCGTGTCACTGTTGACCACGGACGTCACACGGGCCATGACGCTCATCTCACTGCCGATTGTGGCGGCGACAGCCAACCTCATGTTCACGCGGGCAGGCAGTCGTGACTGGCGAAAATATGCTTACGCCGCGATCGTCATAGCCATAATCCCGGCCTACTCCTGGTCCGGCGTGGACATCTTTCTCTGGCACGATTTGGTGAGTGATCTGCGGAAATGGGGTTTTCTCGGAGGTGGCAAGCTGGTTCCGCTAGGGCAGTGACGGATGTGCGGCGTGGTCCGCATCGAGTCACGCCGGCCATGGCAGACCCCGCCCAGTAATCACTCGGTGTTGGACGCGGCATGGGCAGTCAAAAAATGAACGGCGCAGACGAGGTTCAGCGGTCGCGGTACGCCATCGTGACCGACTTGGACGGAACGCTGCTTATGGGTGACACCTTCATCGAGTCGATGGTGAACTTGGCCTTGATGAGGCCGTGGACCATTTTGCCGATGGTCGGCCGTCTCATGATGGGCCGGTCCGTGCTGAAGACTTGGGTGGCGGCCAACAGTCCATACCGCGCCGATCGCGCGGCGATTTGTGGACAGGTAGTGGATATTTTGGAGAAAGGGCGGGCGAATCAGCACACGGTCGTATTGGCCACAGCTGCCCATCGTTCGACGGCCGATGCCGTCGCGCGAGAGCTGGGGATTTTTGACGCCGTGCTCGCGACGGACGAACGTCGTAATCTCAAAGGCCGGCGCAAGGCGGAATGCCTTCGCGAATGGTGCACAGAGGCGAACGTTAGCGGCTTCACCTATATCGGTGACTCGCACGCTGATTTGCCGATCTGGGCGGATGCAGACACGGCGGTGGTCGTGAAGCCGTCGAGGCAGCTTGAGAAGCGTGTTCGCGCCCTGGGGAAGCCGACAACGGTTGTTGGTCATCGCCCATCGAGCCTACGGCTCGCGATGAAGGCGCTTCGGCCGCACCAGTGGGCCAAGAATCTGCTCGTCTTCGCGCCGATGGTGCTCGCGCAAAAGGTGGATTTGAACACCTTCTGGAAGACGTCAGTCGCCTTCGTGGCCTTTTCCGCCTGCGCGTCTGGCGTCTACTTGCTGAACGATATTCTCGACGCGACGTCGGACCGGAAACATCCGAAAAAGTCGCGACGCCCCGTCGCCAGTGGAGACCTGTCGGTGCCCACGGCACTGGCGATAGCGGGAGGCCTCCTCGCGATTGGGCTTGGCAGTGCCGCGACGCTCTCGGCGACCGCGATTCTGCTGATGATAGGATATCTGGGGGCGAATTACCTCTACTCGACGTGGCTCAAATCGAAACCGTTGATCGACGTGATCATGCTTTCCGGCATGTACGGCGTGCGGCTCGAGATGGGGGCCGTTTCTGCCGGCGTTCCCCTGAGCCAGTGGCTGTTGGCCTTTTCGCTCTTTTTGTTTACGTCGCTCGCGTTTGCAAAGCGATATGTTGAATTGCGAGGATTAGCGGCGACCGGAGGAGCAAAGGCTGCCGGTCGTGGCTATCAGGCCGAGGACGCCGATCTCATAGAGAGCCTCGGCCCGGCGAGCGGTTACGTGGCTGTGCTGGTGCTGGCTCTCTACGCAAACAGCGATCAGATGAAGGCGATCTATGGGGATGGCCGGCTGCTCTGGCTGCTGTGCCCACTGCTTATGTATTGGATTACTCGCGTGTGGCTGCTCGCGAAGCGAGGCGCGCTCGACGACGATCCGGTCGTGTTCGCCCTGAGAGACAGGGTGAGCGTGCTGGTCGCGTTGCTTGCGGCCGGCATCGTCGCAGCCGCGACCTGGGCCACGCGCAGCGATTGAGAGCACGAACCGACACCTATAGCTTCATCCGCTTGAACACCGGGCGCGGAATGAGGCAGATGATCGTCATGATCCACCGCCAGAACCAAGGCGTGTAAAGCACGTCGCAGCGGCGGAGTATGGCTTCGGCGATATCGGTGGCCACACGATCCGGCGTAGCAACCAGAAAGCGAGGCGGCGCCTTGAAGCCTTTTGTCATGGGCGTATCGACAAAACCGGGTTCGATCGTGGTGACCTGGATGCCCAATGGGTGCAACCGATTTCTCAGTCCTTCCAGGTAGGCGGTGAGGCCGGCTTTGGAAGCGCCGTAGACGTAGTTGGATTGCCGGCCGCGATCCCCGGCCACCGATGATATCGCGGTGATCATCCCGCGCCCCTTTTGCGTGAAGTGGCGTGCTGCCGCCTCCAGAACAATTACGGTAGACACAAGATTGACCTCGAACGTCCGACGAATTTCGTCATATGAAAGCGGCGCGGACTCGTTCGGGGTGATGCCATGGCACACGACGATCCCGTCGATGTCTGATTCCGAGAGTTCTCTCGCACGGCCCAGAAGCCCGCTGCATTGTTCCTTGTTCATGGCGTCAAATTCGACTGTCCAACACGGCTGCCCGCAGCGAGTTTCGACATCGGCTCGAAGCCGGTCGCAAGCCGCCGTGTCACGCGCAGCGAGCACGAGTTGGATTCTCCGTGCAGCGAGCAGTCGGCAGAGGTCAGCAGCGATCGCTGACGTGGCGCCCACGACGAGAAATACCTGCCCTGTGGTCTCGCTCTTTTTCATAGAGTTCCTTCTGCCTCAGTGGTCAGCCCAAGCCGTTTGGCAAGGCTTGATACGAACCGGCCCGCGGGATCGATTTCCCGCTTGATTTTCAGGAATTCGGGGAGTCGCGGGTACATCGCACGGATGGTCTGGGCTGAAGCCATGGAATCCTTTGCAAGGTAGAGGCGTCCACCGTGCCGCAGCAGGATTTCGTCGAGATCGCGACACAGAGCGGGCGTGTGGCGCGGATGATATGGCAAATCTAACGCGAGCGTGTGGCCCGGCTCCAAGTATGAGAGGAGTCCTCCGTCCGCCTTGCCGCAGCTTTTCAGCACTGCGAGAAATGAAGCAGACCCTGTTGCCGCGACTCGCGAGAGCAGTTCCCGAAGGCCTTGCTGAGAGGTGGTTTGCGGAAAGAAGGCTTGGTACTGAATGAAGCCAGATCGGCCGTAGAGCCGATTCCAGTTGGCTACCGAATCGAGAGGGTAAAAAAAGGTGTCGAGATCCACGACGGCTTTGCCATCGGAATGCTTCCAATAGAACACATTGTTGAAAGCACGGACTGTCCAACGATTTAAAAGGCTAAACGGCGGTGCGAAAGGGACACTCGCGGCGCGTTTTTTGGGAAGCTGCAACGGATGGTCGACAGCCTTTCCAGGTATGCTGCTGCGAAGAGCGTGATTGCCTTGCATGACTACGCCCCGGCCCAGTAAATCGCCGGTCGCCACGCAGTCGACCCAGGCGACTGAATGCTCATGGAATTGGTCGCCCGCCTGAAACGCCTCGAAGGTGTGGTCGAGATTGCGGGTTTTCGTGTAGTCCACTTCGATCCAGGCAGAGTTGACTCGCGTCAGGCGAAAAGCAGCGTCCAGTATGATGCCGGTCAGTCCCATGCCGCCGATGGTCGCATAAAAAATTTCCGGATTCTCTGACCGCGAGCATCGCAGGATTGCTCCGGACGCAGTCAGTAATCGAAATTCATCCACGAACTCACCAAAAGAGCCGACGCGGTGATGGTTCTTGCCATGAATGTCGGCCGCGATCGCTCCACCAACCGTGACGAACTTCGTACCCGGCGTCGTGGGTAAAAACCATCCTCGCGGGAGGAATACGTCTATGATCTGCTGCAAGGATACACCTGCCTCACATCGCAGCGTGCCGCTCTCGTGGTCGAATGATTGCAGGCAATCAAGCTTGGTGGCGTTGATGACTGTGCCGCCGTCGATCCCGGCGGCATCGCCGTACGCCCTGCCGAGTCCGCGTGCGATCACCGACGCGTTTCCTGCGGAATGCAACTTTCTCGCAGCGTCCGATGGAGAGGCCGCGTATTCCGTGTGGCAATTGATCCAAGGATACCGTCCCCAGCCCGACAGATTGCGAGACGCGTTTGCGATAGAAGGCATTGTCTTCAAGTTGCCTGGTTGCGTTGAGTGAGTCGTCAATTCTCGGTACGGGTGATTGCAATTGCAACACGGGGCTGTCCCGCCGTTGCTCGCGAGACCTAGCAGGCCATCTGGTGGGGCCATGAGTCGATTTACACGCATTTGGTCATGATGTTTTCATGAAGGTTCTTCACGTCGTCGCGGGACTGGCGGAGTCGGGCGGCGGACTCTCGGAACTCGTGCCGCGATTCGCCAGAGAAGCTCGTCGGTGCGGGTTGAATGTGACGATCGCAACCGTTGCGAGTGAGCGCGCGACGCTTTCCTCGGCGGCGGAAGCCGCTGAAAAGGTGGGCGTGCGCATCGTGCGTTTCTACCCGTCGTTCCCCCGGCCGGTGTTTTATTCCAAGAGCATGGGCTGCGGGCTCGCTGCTCTCGTTCACGAAGCGGATATCGTCCACGTGCATTCGAACTGGACGTTTCCCGTCTGGTGGGCCTGCCGCTGCGCCCTGCGGGCGGGGCGGCCGCTCGTGATGTCGCCACAAGGATGCCTGGACCCCGTGCGTCTTGCCCATTCGGCCTGGAAGAAGCGGCTGGCCGGCCTGCTCGATCGCCGCTTTCTACGCAGCGCAATGCTGATCCATGCAACGAGTGCCGCAGAGGAAGCGTGGATCCAACGCTACATTGGGGGAAGCCCGCGGATCGTGGTCATACCGAATGGCGTGGATCTGCCGACGCCGGGGGCGATGGGCAAGGTCGATCCACTGACGCGGCAGGTGCTGTTTCTCGGCAGACTTCACCCGCTCAAGGGCATCGATCTGCTGCTCGATGCATGGGCGCGAGTCGGAAGATTGCAGCCAACGGGGCCGCCTTGGCGGCTCGTAATCGCCGGCCCGGACGAACAAGGGATGCGGCGGCGGCTCGAAGAACAGGCACGCAGGCATGGCCTTGCGAACGTGTCGTTCATCGGCGCGGTCTATGGTGCCGACAAAGCGCGGCAATTCGCCAACACGGATCTCTTCGTGCTGCCTTCCAGAAGCGAGAATTTCGGCATCGCCGTGGCGGAGGCCCTGGCTGCGGGCGTGCCGGTGATCACGACGAAACGCACGCCCTGGAGAGAGATCGAAGGGTCTTGTGGCTGGTGGGTAGAGCCGACGTCGGAATCTATCGCAACCGCTCTCGATGCCGCCATGCGTTTGAGCGATGCGGAACGCGTTGCCATGGGCGCCAAGGGACGTGCGCTCGTCGAGACGCGTTACCAGTGGCCAGCGGTCGGCCGCGCGATGGTGGCGGCGTATGGGGAACTTGTCGGCCCCGATCTGCGGGGGAGCGGCTAGCGGATCACGTTGCCGAGCACGACAAGACTCAGCGGCCTCGACCAGTGCATTGACTTTGGATCGGTGAGAAACTTGTCCCAGACCGACCGCACTTCACGACGGTCGAGCACCGAGACCTGCTCGAGCCGTTGAATTGCCGACTCACATGCGTTTCGCATCTGCTTCCGCATCCAGAACCCGATCGGCAGGGTGAAGCCAGTCTTAGCGCGCCTCGTCACCTCGTCTGGCAGCACGTCCTGGCCCGCAGCGCGGAGCAAAGACTTCATCGGCCGCCCGCCGGCACCTTTGAGGCGGCCCGGGAGGGCGGATACAAAGTCTATGAGCGGCAGGTCGAGAAACGGCACGCGCACCTCGAGCGAATGCCGCATGCTGTTGGCGTCGGTGTCGCGCAGCAGCGTGTCGCCCATGTAGTGGACCATTTCGATCCGTGACACCGTGTTGAACGCATCGGCGGATGGCGGAGGCTCCAGGCGCTCGGGCGGATTCGGCAGGTAGTCGGCGGCCAGTCCAGCGCGACTGAAACCAACGTGGAAGTCCTCCAGCCGACGGTTGGAGAGAGAGCGGCGCAGCGACCTCGTCACGCCAGCGACGCTCGGCGGGCCCGCCACAAGATCCGCAAACTTCTCGGCATTCGCCGTGCGGCCGTCGAATTGCCCGAGCTCGCGGATGCCAGACGCGAACAGGCGTCGCGGAACGCCGCCGAACAGACGGAGCCATCGGGACCATCGGGGGGCACGTGCGAATACGCCGTAGCCGCCGAAGAGCTCATCGGCACCCAGCCCCGACAGGCCGACGACTATGCCTTCGGCGGCCAGTTGGCGGCTGACGAGATACGTGTTGAAGCCATCGATGCTCGGCGAATCCATCGCGGTGATCCACGCGTGCCAGGCCTCGGGGACCAGCGTTGGATCGACGGGAACTGCCACGTGGCGGATGCCGAGGTCGTGGGCCGTCCGGGCCGCGATATCCGATTCGTCGTCGACCGTGAGCGACCCGAAGCCGACCGTGAAGGACGTCACTCGGGGCGTGAATTCGCGGGCGAACGACGTGATGATCGTGCTGTCGATTCCCGCGGACAGCAACACGCCCACGGGCACGTCGGCGACCAGGTGCCGCAGGACGGCGTCCCGAAGCAATTTCCGCGTCTCGGCGACGGCCGTCGGCTGGTCGATGCCACGAAGCGATTCTTCGGGAAAGGCCCAGAATCGTCTTGGCGATGCAGGTGGCTCTCCGCCCGCCACGCGGGCATCGATCCATTGGGTCGTTCCGGCGGGAAACGCCCGGATGGCGCGGTGAATGGTGAGTGGTGATTGGACGGCGCCGTATGCCAGCATGCTCGCGACTCCCCCGATGTCGAGCTCATCGGGCACGATCCCCGACGCCAGCAGCGCCTTGATTTCACTGGCGAACACGAGCCCGTCGGCCAGCCGGGCGACATACAGCGGCTTGATGCCCAGGGGATCGCGGCCCAAGAGGATGCGGCGGCTCTTGGCGTCGTAGAAGGCAAAGGCATACATGCCCTGCAGCTTCGCAACGGCGGCTTCGCCCCAGGTGGAGAGCGCCTGCAGGAGAACCTCGGTGTCGCTCTGGCTGCGGAACAACACGCCTTGCAACTGCAACTCGGCCCGCAGTGCACGGAAGTTGTAGATCTCGCCATTGAAGATCAGGCAGTCGCCGGTCTGTTCGTTGAACATCGGCTGGTGGCCGGCGGCGGACAGGTCGAGGATCGCCAGCCGTCGAAACCCGAGGCCGGCCGCGGGGCCCGCATCGTCGCCACCGAGTGGAAGCTGCTCGTAGCCCTCATCGTCAGGGCCGCGGTGGATCATCGCCTGCATCATGCGCCGCACGGCTGGCTCGATGCAGGAACGATCGGCACGAATCACACCGCTGATGCCGCACATGTCAGAAGTTGATCCGTCAACGGGAGCAGCGCAGGGGCGTGGCGAAAGGACCGGTGATCGCAATTCGACGAGCAGGAGGGTCGTCGCGAGGGAGCGGGCGGGGGCGAGCGGCAACCCACATTGCTCTTCGCTGTTACTCCTCCATGAGGGAATTGACCACCTCCCCAGGAGGGCGTCAAGTCAGGCCGCCAAGGCTCACGAAAAAGAAATGTTCGGTGCCGCCGGGTTGCCCCGCGGGATTCGGCATGGTGAGCAAACGGCCGGACCGTGAGCCGTGACGGTTGCTTTTGAATGTACCCGTGGGATGCTGACAGCACCGTGAGCCTTACGGAATTGCCATGAAGCTTCGCAGAGCCGTGATCACCGCCGCCGGCCGTGACGGGCAGGCCCTCCCGCTTCAGCGGCTCGTCGATCGTGACGGAATCGCCAAGACGGCCCTGCAGATCATCGTGGAGGAGGCCGTGGCAGCCGGGGCCGACGAGGTGGCCATCGTCGTGCGGCCAGGCGACGAGGCCGCCTTTCTCGCGGCCGCCGGCAACGCCGCCTCGCGGCTCGAGCTCATCCCCCAGCCCACCCCGCTCGGCTACGGTCATGCCATCAAGTGCGCCCGGCAGTTCGTGGGCGACCGGCCGTTTCTGCATCTCGTCGGCGACCATGTCTACGTCAGCGACCTGACGGGCGGCGAGGCACCACGCCGCTGCGCCCAGCAGCTCGTGGCCGTGGCCGAGGCCGAGAGCTGCGCCGTGTCGGCCGTGCAGCCCACCCGCGAAAGCATGCTCCCATACTTCGGCACCGTCGGCGGCCGCCGCGTGGCCCATGCCGCCGGGCTCTACGAAATCGAAAACGTGGTCGAGAAGCCCACGCCCACTCAGGCCGAGCAGGAACTGATCGTGCCGGGCCTGCGGGCGGGCCACTACCTCTGCTTCTTCGGCATGCACGTGTTCACGCCGGGCGTATTCGATCTGCTCGACACGCTTGGGGAGACGGGCGACCGTCAGCTCTCGCCCGCGCTGGCGAAGCTCGCCGAGCGCGAGCGCTACCTTGCCTTCGAGGTCCGCGGCAGCCGCTACAACCTCGGCATGCAGTACGGCCTGCTCGTCGCCCAGCTCGCCCTCGGCCTCGCTGGCCAGGACCGCGCCGAGATCCTCGCCCAGGTCGTGGAATTACTGGCCCGTCAAAGCGGTTAACATATTTTGTGAGGATTCCCTTCCATGATCACAAAGCAACATGTTGCGGCAAAAATTGGCGAATGGCTTCGTCACGAAATCAGTTCGGAATCACTCGTGGACTGGGCCGAGGAAGTGATCCGCGAGGAAGACTTTGCGGACGCGGACGCGAATGAATTGGCCAGTGTTGTTGGCCGACTTGGATTGGCCGATGTCAAGGAGTTTGGTTTGTCTTGGGAGGACTGCGACTCATTGCTGCGACGGCTCGGCTATACGGCAAAGGTCGAGATCACGGCAGCGTGATGAAAAGTGTGGTGTGCCGGCCACCCTCACGCAGGAAGACGCATCCGCTCGCCTCGATATGACGAATCAGATCAATTCGCTTCATCAGGAAGCAAGTTCAAAAGGCTCTCGTTCAACCTGTTTGCCAACCAGGGCCTGTTCTGCCAATTCCCGATTGGCTTCCAGAACTAAATGGACGGCTTCGCGAAGGTTTTCTCGAACCTCGTCGAGCGTCTCGCCCTGGCTGTTGGCGCCGGGAATCTCTTCGACGAACCCGATATAGCCCTCGGGCACCGACATGAAAACCGCGGTAAAAGTCATCGAAAGACCTCCGGGCGATGACGGAAAATCCTAGGCCGAAGTATACCAAAAAGAAGCCGTCTTTGATCACGACTTTTCGGGGCACTCGCGTCCAATGACACTCGCAAACACTGCCATCTCCCGGCTCGTCGCGGTCATCACGGCAACGGACGCGGAGGCCCGCGATCAGGCGATCGAGACAATCTGCCGCGACGCCTCGCTCGCCGGGTTGCTCGCCGAATGCGCGGCGCTCGAGGAGTTCCGCCGCACGAGCACGAATCTCTACGAGCGGGTGCGGGCACTCTTCTTTCTCTACGCCCTGCACCGCTTCCACATCCCGCCGCTGCTCACGGCCACCGACGCCGCGGCCCTGATTCCCCACGCGGGCTACGAGCACTTGCTCGCCCGGCGATTCGAGGAGGCGATCGAGACGTTTCTCGATGCCCAGCGAACCGACGGGCCGTCGGACGCGATCTCGAGCGCCCTGGCCGCCGCCTACCGCGACCTCGGCCTGCAGACGCTGGCCAACCAGGTGCGGCGAAGCGTGCGCAGCCTGCGCGGCAACCAGTGGATGTTTCGCATGGGGCACCCCGCCGATCACGCCCTGCGGATCCGGCCGGAACTGCTCGCCCGCTCCGGCGACGGGATGTTTCCCGTGCTCCGCGAGGCCACGCCCGTGCGGATGGACCTCTCCCATGCCGGCTGGAGCGATATCTTCTTCCTCGGCATGGATTTCCCAGAGGGCGCGCGGGTGCTCAACGTGTCGATCGATCTTGGGGTGCACGGCCGCGACGCGGCGCCCAAGCCGCCGGTCGAGGCCTACCTGCGGGTCATCGATCGGCCGGTGCTTCGGCTCACGAGCGTGGACCTCGCGACCACGGCCGAGATCACCGACCTCGCGGAGGTGTTTGATTTCGCCCGCGACTACCTCGGCCTGCTCAAGGCGGCGGTGATCGCGGCGGGGATCGTGCCCCCCGGCGTCGAGGGCTCCGGCGCGAGCCTGGCGACGCTGCTCGAACGCGTCGTTGGCCCCGGCCTCGGCCTCGAACTCGTCAGCAGCGTCAACGATATCCCCAAGGGCTCGCGGCTGGCCGTGTCCACAAACCTGCTCGCCGCCCTGATCGCCGTGTGCATGCGGGCCACGGGGCAGGCACGATCGCTCACCGGCGGGCTCACGGAGCCCGAACGCCGGCTCGTGGCCGCCAGGGCGATCCTCGGCGAATGGCTCGGCGGCTCGGGCGGCGGCTGGCAAGACTCGGGCGGCGTGTGGCCGGCGGCGAAACTGATCCGCGGCGTGGCGGCGACGGCGGACGACCCGGAACACGGCACCAGCCGCGGGCGACTCCTGCCGCGGCACGATCCGGTGAAGATCGGGGCCGACCTGCAAGACTCGCTCGTGCTCGTCCACGGCGGCATGGCGCAAAACGTCGGCCCGATCCTGGAGATGGTGACG